>OIYO01000061.1_pt1 | contig 112011 bp, 117 predicted proteins | sample 1588191 | NCBI WGS metagenome assembly OIYO01 (sample SAMN03283275) | human gut metagenome | biome: human-associated habitat; material: feces | host: Homo sapiens | place: Peru | collected 2012 | reverse complement strand
CCCCACTGCTGCCTCCCGTAGGAGTTTGGGCCGTGTCTCAGTCCCAATGTGGCCGATCACCCTCTCAGGTCGGCTACCGATCGTCGGCTTGGTGGGCCGTTACCTCACCAACTACCTAATCGGACGCGAGCCCACCCCAAACCGATAAATCTTTTACCTCAGAACCATGTGATCCCGTGGTCTTATGCGGTATTAGTACACCTTTCGGTGTGTTATTCCCCTGTCTGGGAAAGGTTGCTCACGCGTTACTCACCCGTCCGCCGCTAAAACAGCTCATAGCAAGCTACTCCCTGTCTCCGCTCGACTTGCATGTGTTAGGCACGCCGCCAGCGTTCGTCCTGAGCCAGGATCAAACTCTTAAAACTTCGTATTAAAACATCTTTCGATGTACTAATCTTAATCGCTTGAAACCTCTCAGTTCTTTCGAACCTGTCGTTTCATTACTGTATTTATGTTCCGTAGAACATGGAGTTCAGTTAACTCAATTTTATTAAATCGGGTTCCTTTTTCATCGTTGTTTAATTTTCAAGGTCCTTTGCCTTTGTCACTCCCTAGCGGCCTTTTCGTTTGCCCCTCTCTCGTGACGGCTTAGCCATAATACCAAATCTTTCCCCCTTTGTCAACACCTTTTTTCAAAAAATTCATCTTTATTCACACCCTGCCGTGCGTTTTGTGGCTGTAGCCATTGCGCATATGCACAATATATAGTTGGAAGTCACCTGTGCGCTTGATGTATCCTACATTATGTAGTTTTGAATCTATATTTAACTATATTACAATAAAATCATCGTTCATCAAATCTTTTATTTTTTCCTCTGCTTTTTTTATATTTTCATATCTTATTTCATAATCAAAAATATTCACTTTTTCTTCATCAAACGAAATAATGTTTGCATTGTCATAGCCGAGTGTACTTGTGTTATAGTATGCAACACCTATACCCAATGACAAAATAATGGTGGCTGCAAACAGAATTTTCGGTATAATTCTTTTTTTCATTTAATTATCCTATTGTTTTTTTACATAATTTTTGTTCAGCATATCACCTAAGCCCTTACCAAAAAGTCGGGCCGAGTAACACGCTTCATCCAAAGTATTCGCATCTGTTCCTATTTCTAACAAAAAAGAATAGTGAGTTTCGTACATATTATATTTTCTTTCGCCGAACAAAATAGGACGCATTAAGTCGGAATATGTATCGCACATATATTTTTGAACCTGCAAATCAAACTTCAAATTTTCTTTCCAATCCGGGAAATTTTTAACCTTGCCGTATTCGCAACCCGAAATTATCATCATCCGTGCAGCTTTTTTCCCGTTAACCTTTGTTGTCGGTTTTATTTTTGTCTTGTTTTTGAATGTAATATCATCTCGGTGTACATCTATCGTCACCTCTATGGTTGGATATTTTTCTAAATAATATTCAACTACTTCTCGTGAACTGTCGTAGGACTTGTTATAATCCACATCGTGTATTTTTCTGTCGTGGATAACATTAAATCCAGCCTTTTCAAGATATGCCACTAAGTCATCGCCGACTCGTACCATATTCTGCGACGATTTGTCGGAGCGCGAGTCGGCTTTTGTATAATAACCGACATCCAACAGCGAGTAAGCCTCTGTTGTGTGAGAATGATAAACCAAAATCGTTGGCTCAGATTTGTCCGATATTTCCAAATCCGTGCCCTCTTTGAGCAAGGCCGACAAGTCAGGCTTATAAAACGAGGTAGGTATTTTGCTCTGAACCTGAATATTTCCACAGGTCAAAATCGCACCTCCGCCGCCGTATGCCTGCTCACTGGTCTTTCCGATTGCTTTTGATTTTGAATTTTTTTTCTTTTCTGCTGACATCAGCTTTTTTATATCGGCAGGCGTTTCTGTAATTTTGCTATCTCCATCGCTGTCCTTAGGAATGATTGCGTGCATCGCCTGCCGTGCGTCGTCGGATGCCGTGGTAGTATTATCTGTTTTCGGCTTTAAATTATCAGCGGAAATATTTGACTTTTTATCGGTAAGAATGCTGTCCGGTGAAGATGCCGAGGCCAGCAATGACGAAATACCGTTTATTCGTTCACCTAAAAAAGGCGAAAAATTCAAACACAAAACAACAAGGAGCACAACGGACAATATATTAGCAATCAACTTTGTAACAGACTTTTTCATTTTTTCACACCACATATAATGTTATAATATAGTTATATATATGAATTATATACAAATATTATCCCACAAGGGTGTACAGCTCCGAAGCGTCCATATTCTTTTGCAAACAGGTGTTTATGCCCATTCCGATAAATTTAGCTCCCAACTCTGAAATTTTGTCGATTTCTCTGGGCGTTACAAAGCCGCCGATTCCGTTTTTTTCGCTAAGCACATCGGTAGAAACAACTGTAGGTATCCCTATACCAATAACAGGTACGCCTAATGTATCTTCGGACAATTCGCCACGGTGATTGCCAACACCTGAACCGGGCGAAATTCCGCTGTCGGAAAACTGCACGGTGTTTCCGAGCCTGTCACCAGAACCTGCCGCAAGAGCATCAACCGCTATAACAAATGACGGATTGATTTGTTCTACAATACCTTTAATAATTTCCGCAGTTTCAATACCGGTATCTCCTAGCACTCCGGGCACAACAGCCGACACAGAAAACAACTCTCCGAAATTAAATTCTTCCCGCAATGATGACATTATGTGTCGTGTAGAAAAAATATAATTTGCAGTAAGCGGCCCTAAAGAATCGGCAGTAATTTTTTTATTCCCCAAGCAAGCCACTAAAACCGACTGTGCATCGGGAGGAATAATTTTGCTCAGAATATCGGAAAATTCTTTCAACCTGCCGTCAAATATATCGTTATCCGACAAAAACTCCTTAACCCGAAGTGTTACATATGTTCCTACAGGCTTGCCGATTGCAGCTTCACCCTGTTCGTTCAAAACCCTAACAACCGTTGTGTCGCCGTTTTCAGATACCTTAACACCGGACAGCTTTGTTTTATCGCCGGACTCATAGCTTTCTACTGCCAAATCAGTCCTGTTGTGCATAAAAATCACCCAAAATACAGTATTTTCACTAAAAGTATGCCCAAAAACAAAAAAATGCTTGCAATTTATTCTAACTTGTGCTAATATAAATCAGCATTAAATAGAAATTAGGCGGATGCCTTTATATCCAGGTTCTCGAAAAGGAGTTGAAAAGAATGGCAAACATTAAGTCAGCAAAGAAAAGAGTAAAAGTTAACCAAACTAAAGCTGAAAACAACAAGGCTCGCAACACAGCCCTCAAAACAGCTATCAAAAAGGCTAACAATGCTATCGAGTCAAATGCAGATGACAAGGACGCAATCGTAAAGGATGCAATCAAAAAGATTGACCAGGCTGCAGACAAGCACCTCATCCACAAGAACTGCGCTGCAAGAAAGAAGAGCAACCTTGTTACAAAGCTCAACAAAGCATAAGTATAAGAATAACGACTTCTGTGCATATTTGCACAGAAGTTTTATTTTTTTGCGGTATTGACTTTAGTCCTAATTGACTATATAATAATATTGAATTTTAAAGGAGGGTCTGTACTATGGACTTCAAAAAAATACTTAAAGTTATCGGCGTTATTGTCGCTATCGCAGGTTTGGCTGCTGCCGCTTATGTAGCTATCCAAAAATTGACAGCTAAAAAAGAGCCGGAGTATTTCGACGACAATGACTTCTTTGAGTGCGACAACGATATTGAAATCGTTGAAGTAAAAGAAGAAGATTCTAAAGTCGAAGAATCACCAAAGAAGGAAGCACCTAAAAAGAAGGCTGCTCCTAAGAAAAAAGCTGCTAAAGCAAAATAATTAACTTAGGTCCCTTAGGGGACCTAAGTTTTTTAGGAGGAAAACTTATGTTTACCAGTGGGCTCGTCTTGGAAGGCGGCGGAAACAGAGCGATATATACCAGTGGCGTACTTGATGCTTTTATGGAAAAGGACATAACTTTTCCTTATGTCATCGGTGTATCGGCAGGCAGCTGCAACGGTGTATCCTTTATCGGAAAATGCAAAGGCAGACAGCACGACATCGAAATCAAATACGCTAACGACAAAAGATATATGGGTGTAGGTAATCTATTGAAAAAGGGTGAGTACCTAAACAGCGACTGGATATTCAACGAGCTTAGCTATGACATCAGTCCGCTGGACCAAGATGCTTATGAAAACAGCGGAACAAAATTTTGTGTAGTGGCTACTAATGCCGCTACAGGAAAGGCAGAATACTTCTATCCCGACAGTTTTAGAGAAAGAGGCTGTCCTGAAATAAGAGCGAGCTGTTCCCTGCCCATTGCTACAAAAGGTACAGAGATCGGCGGTCAATTATATTTTGACGGTGGCCTTGTTGACTCAATTCCGCTAAAAAAGGCACTTGACGACGGCTGCGAAAAGGCGGTAGTTGTGCTGACTCAGCACAAGGGATTTGTAAAACGTCCCATGCCCAAAAAATCATCTAAGCTGATGAAAAAATATCCGTTAGTTGGCGAAGCTATAAAAAACAGGCACATTATGTACAATGAGCAGTTAGAATATGTTCATCAAATGGAAGAACAAGGCAAGGCATTAGTCATTCAACCTCATATTCCGCTGCAGTCAGGTACACTGGAAAAAGATTTGGCTAAACTCGAAAGCATATATCAGTTGGGTTATACTCAAGGAATTCATATGGCGGATAAAGTAAAAGAATTCATCAAAGAATAATAACAAAAAATGACCGTTTGGAAAATCCAAGCGGTCATTTTTCTTTTTTTATAATTATTGTTTTGCACCGTTATCCCACATTTCGAGAGTCTTTACGGTAGCGGCAAAGCAGTTAGCCAAGCCCTCTTTGTTCATATTATCATATGTATCACGACGAGTGTGATAATAATCCTCGAGCTTATGATTAAGTCCTGTTATGCCTGCTGCACGGAAACCTGCCTGAGCAAAAGCGGCAGAATCGGTTGCACCGCCAAGAGGTGGTACCCAACCCTTTTTGATAGGGACATCAATAGACTGAGCTGCCTCAAGGAACAAATCAGAAGCATCTTTGTCTGCCTTGACAGTACCGTTAAGGTCACGATAATTTACCATAAGATATTTTGGGTCATGGATTGTATCATAGGAAACTATAATCGTAGGCACATCCTGAAATTCTCCCTTATGCTGCTCGCACCAAGCCTTTGAGCCACGGAGACCTGCCTCCTCGGAACCTGTAAGAACAACACCAAGCTCTGTATTTTCGAGCTCAATACCTTCGTCGTGGAGATACTTGAGAAGTGCGATACCCATATAACAGCCGGAAAGGTTGTCATTAGCACCGTCGACGATTCTGTTTTCGTTCCACATCCAATAAAGACCGATAAGGAAAGGCACAAAAATCATACCTACGAGACCTGCTTTAGAAAGTGGATCAGCAAGATTTGCAACAGAAAAATGTACGCCGTACTTTGCAATATACATAGCAGAAATAACAACGTAATAAACTGCTCCGATACCGCATATAACTGCGTGGCCCTCAAAGCCTACGCCGCCCAATGCATAGTTGACCGGCCACTCCCAAGCTGCATCCGGATGGCCGTTGAACATAATTCTTCTCTTAGTTTCGCCTGTGCACTTTTTAATAGCAGTGACATTATGACCTGTTTTTTCCGGAAAGAATGGGTCAACCAGCTTTTTGTAAAAACCAAACTGCATAAGCACAATGAACAAACCGAGCACAATAAGCACAATAGATGCTACCGGACAGAAGAAAAACAATACAACTCCGGCAAGTACCATAGTGATCGTAAAATAAATCCAGCCAAAGAATGAACCCGGATTTTCTTTAAAACTCTCAACCTCTGCCGAGTCGCATCCGCAGTCCTTTACGAGTACATCTGCCATATACTCACAAGCCTGCTTTTCGCCCTCCGAGCCGGGGTCTCTCTTGTCCATATCCTTACAGATATGAGTGATTTCGTCAATCATATACTGTGCGGCTTCGTCTTTTTTGTCAATAATTCTTTTTAGATCCATACATACTCCTCCATAAGAATGATGATAAATTCATAATACCATATTTTGCTATCGGTTTCAACACAATTACAAAAAAAGAGAGGAAAAGGCATAAGCCAAACTTCCCTCTCTTATTTGATTATAATGCCAAATACAAGCCTGTGGTGTCAATATTTGTGTTATCAACATACCAGCTGTTGCCGATTTTTACTACATAAACCTGCTGTGTAGCAACGGTTTTGTCACCGCATTTTACCTCTACCACTGCCTTTGCAACAGAAGAAATATCTGCGGAGCAATCGAGCTTTTCAAAAGCGGACTTCATATCGGACTTGTATGTATGCTTTTTGTCAACATCCTTCAGTCCAAACTCATCTGCTCTCTTTTCGCCGGATGTAGCAATGGGCTGAATACGCTCCTTGTACTCTGACATATAAGTCTTGACCTCATCTGCTGAAAGCTCATTGCACGACTTAACGGTAGTAACAAACTTATAGTCCTTGCCGAACATTTTTTGATACTCACCTACAGTTTCCTTTTGGATAACGGTCTTTTTATCGTTAGCAAGCTGCTTCTTTGTACCGGTAAGTGACTGACCGTATTTGCTGACATTAGACTCAAAGCAGCTGAACATATAGTCAGTGCTCATATAGTCATCCTTGTACACTTCTTTTCTGACCTGTGCAAGCTTGGAAAAATACTTCTCAAAAATAGAGTCAATGTTATCATAGGTCTCTGTCTTTATGAGTTCGGTGTAATAATCGTACATTGTATCATACACCTTGTCGAGAGCTGCTTCTTCCTCTTTGTTACCTGTACCGACAAAGTCAGCCTGCTTTACATCCTTGCCATCGTTGACATAAGGGCGCATATAAGCATTGATAACATAGTTACCGAACTTTTGATTCTTAGAAATAAGGGTATTCTTGCACGCATTATATCCGTCACCGGTCTGTACCACGGTATCAACATATGACTGTGCTACCTTTTCCGGAGAGAAAGCAGTGTATCGTGTGGTAAATGCAAATATGGTAATAATTACAAGAACAACAGCGCAAAAAACGCCTGCAAATACAGCATAAGCACCTGCTTTAAATTCTTTTTTCTCGCTCATTTCGCTACCCCCTTACTCTGCCAACTCGCTGACAACTTCCGCATCCTCGGAGGCTGCCTCGTTTTCGGCATTTTCTTTTTCTCTCTTTTCGATAAGAGCTGCTGTAATACGCTCTTTCTTCTCTCCTACCATATCGTAGAAAAGGATAGGTACGAACTGGAGAATAACGAATATAGCCGGAATAATCGTATAAATCATAAGGAATCTGGAAAGAACTGCATCGTCCTGTGAAGCATAAGCAACGTTAGGGTCGGTGGAGAACTTATACTGTGACCAAGTATAAACGAGCCAAGGGCCGAGGAACTTTGTGAATGCAGATGCAATCTTGGAGAACAAGCCATAGCCTGCATATGCGAGGCCCTCTTGTCTCTTGCCGGTCTTGTACTCCATCTCATCGATACAGTCGGCAATCATAATGTTTGGTGTAACATTTGTGTTACCGTGCTGAATACCGCAGAAGAAGTTGAGAATCAAGAACGGAACAATAAGTGTGCTGTTAAAGCCGATGCCCTTTGATACAAGATAAAGGATAGCCATTGCGGACGCACCGTAGCAGCAGAAAATAATAAATGTTTTCTTTGTGGAAAACTTCTTAAGTACAAAGTTTACAAGCAGAGTACCTACAGCAGTACCGATACCCATAGGCAGCATAAGTGCGAGCTTTAAGCCCTTTGAGCCCAAAAGATAAATAGCTATGTAAAGTGATACTGTACCGTAAACGCCACGGCCAAAGCCGAAGAGCTTTGTAAGTGAAACCATAAGCAAGTTTTTGTTAGTGAAAACGAGCTTGATAGATTCGAGAATAGATACCTTTTCGCTGGTATAAGGTACACGCTCCTTGTTATTAGCAAAGAAAATCATAACAAAGATAATCATACCCAAAGCGCAGACAGCTGTAGAAATGATAAGGTCAAGTCCCTGACCCTCAGCGTTCTTGAACTGCTGCTGGCCCATGAGAGCCTTCATCAAAGCACCAACCACGATAATAACAACCTGGCCGCCGGACTGACCTACAGAACGGAGGAAAGATGCGATGGAGATAGCGCTGCTGCGCTCACTTGGATTAGGAGAGCAAAGAGCACCGAAGCAGTTAGACGGTGACTCAACAGCACAGGAAACCGCAGTATAGAGGCAGTAAATAACTATCATCCAAACGGACGCAATACCAAAAGAGGTGGTGCTAGGTGCCACAAACACAAGCATAGAAATAATTGCAAGCGGAATAGCGCCAAAGCCAACCCAAGGCTTAACCTTGCCTAATTTTGTTTTTGTTCTGTCGACAAGCATACCGATAACAAGCTCGCATATCGCACCGACGATACCTGCAATAAGGAATACAACCTCGACAATGTTGGAAAGGGACTGCGAATCGAAGCCCTTGCCCTTGAATGCGAAGTCAGCAAAGAATGTTGTTGTATAGTCCGGCATCCAGCCTGTCAGCAATGCGACACCGAATAATCCGATACCAAAGGTAACAATCTCTGATGGCTTCATGTACTTTTTTTCTGCGCCCTTTGCCGGAGCAGAAGATTTCTTTTTTGCCATAAAAGAATCCCCTTTTCTAAAATTTCCGTTATATTATACCATTATGTTAAGGTATATACAACATATTTTTTACATAAATTTAACAAGCAGATATAAACAATTTATAACATATAACCAAAAAGAGAGCTGACGCTCAGCTCTCTCATTCCAATAAATCATTATCTTTCAATATTTTCAAAAAGTCTTCAATATCCTGTCTCGCCTGCTGAGGAGAAACATCATATTCGGAGCACACTTTTTTTATCGCATCCTCTACCGTGGTGTCAGAAACAAAGCAGTCCCAAAAAAAACCACCCGATTCGTTCAATGTAATCATACCGTTAAAGTCATAAGCATTTTTGCCCACAGGCACAACGACAACCGAGCCGGCTATTTCTCTCTTTGCGAATCCCGATTTTATTTTCACTCAGCCCTTCAGTCCTCTCTCTTGGCGGTCCATATCCTCCACTACAATATCAAATATTTCGCCTAATGAGCGACAATACTCCAACACCTTCCAAGGCTCGTTGGTATGATAATGAATTTTAATCAGCTCATCGTCGCCTACGGCAATAAGGCAGTCGCCCTTAAAATTTTCTACAAAATAATCGTTAATTTCATCCTCATCGAGATTCTCACCTTCAATAAGGAGTTGTGTATCATATCTGTATTCTAACATAAGAATGTCCTTTCAAAATAAATGATAGACTCATTGTAAATAATAAGATATAGTTTGTCAATGAATAATCTGTTAATATTTTCCCTTGAACACGACAGATATATAATGTAATATATAGTAGGTGATAAAATGAGACAAAAAATTTTGGTTATCGCTTTAGGCGGAACTATCGGCAGTACCCGAGACGACACAATACACCCCGACGAAAACAATCTGAAAATTTTGGATGTACTGCCCGATATGGACACAGACTACGAGACGGTGTCACTGTTCAACATTCTGTCCGAAAATATGAACAGAGAATATTTGCGCGAGCTTTTTGACTGCCTAAACGGAGTGAATTTTTCCGACTACAACGGAGTGATAATCCTCCACGGCAGTGACACATTGGCATATACCGCCGCATTTTTAGGCAACGCATACGGAGATGAACACATTGTGCTGGTAGCGTCGGACAAACCTATAGAAGCAGCCGACAGCAACGGAATAAAAAATTTTTGCGATGCGGTGACACATATCAAAAGTGATGTCCCCGGCGTATTCATAAGCTATGACGGAATAAAGCCATCCCTGTGCACAACCTCAGCAGGAATAGATGACAAGTTTGATGTGCTTTCGCACACCCTGCCGCCGCTGAACAAAAAAATAATCAGCGACAGGAACATTCTTATAATTCAGCCGTATATTGATGTAGATATAAACAACTATAACTTTGACAACTGCGATGGTGTACTGTTCGCTATGTATCACAGTGCCACTGTTCCCGACAGCATAATAAAAACAGCAATAATGCTCAAGGAAAAAAACAAAGAATATCACTTTGTGACTCACAAAGAGTCGGCAGACTACGAAACTGCATCAGACCTCTGCAATATTTTGTTTTCCTGCACAATCGAAAACGCTTATGCAAGAATGATATTGACAAATGAAAATGATATGGTATAATCAAAATACAATTAAATATAAACCGTTGATGCGGAGATAAAAACAGGATACGAATTCACAGAGAGCCTCGTTAGCTGGGAAGAGGTAATAAACGGCTTGTTAAATGGACCGCTGAGGGCGCAATGAAAAGCTAATGCTTAGTACCTTGCGACGAGATGACCTGCGTGAGTGGTCGGAGATATGATAGTATCTCGCAGAGAGTATGAGTGTAATTCACCATAAAACAGGGTGGCACCACGGAAAAGATTTTTCGTCCCTGACAGTCTATTTGGACTGTCAGGGACTTTTTTATTCTCTACGAGGCAAAAGGAGAATGAGTATGACTATACGACCGACAAAAGAAGAAGTAAAGGCTCTCGTCTGCGACTACAAAACTGTTCCGCTGTCTGTGGAGCTGGAAATGAACTTCACTCCTATCGGTGTAATCAAAAAGGTAAAAGCGGTATCATCTCACTGCTTTTTGTTAGAAAGCCGTGAGGACACTAAGCATACAGGTCGCTACACCTTCATAGGTTTTGACCCAAAGGCAGAGGTATCCTGCAAGGATAATCATGTAAGAATCATAGATGCCGCCGGTGTAAAGCACATAGAGGGCAACCCGAGAGAGCACATAAAAAAAGTGCTCGACGAGCACAAAGCGCCCCATTTCGACTACCTGCCGACTTTTTGCGGAGGATTAGTCGGATATTTTGGCTACGACTATATCAAATACAGTGAGCCGGGTATAAAATTTAACGCTGACGACGACGGCAACTTTAAGGATGTAGACCTAATGTTGTTCGACAAGGTAATCGCCTTTGACAATATGCTGGAAAAAATTATACTGATAGTCAACATCCAAACCGACAATGTAGAACAAAACTATTCAGTGGGCGAAACCGAACTGAACATAATGAAAAACCTAATAGTCAATCAGCCCATAGTTGAACCTGAACTGCCTACACTGAAAAACGACTTCAAACCAATGTTCGACAGCGAGCAATACGGCAATATGGTAAAAAAGGCAAAGCACTATATACGAGAGGGCGATATTTTTCAAGTTGTACTGTCGAATCGACTTGAGGCAGAAATGGACGGTTCACTGATGAAGCCATATGAAATATTGAGACGAATGAACCCGTCGCCATATATGTTTTACTTTTCCTCAGATGACATAGAGATAGCCGGAGCATCTCCCGAAACGCTCGTAAAACTGCAAGGCAAAACGCTGTACACCTATCCTCTGGCAGGAACAAGACCGAGAGGAAAAACGAAAGAGGAAGACGATGAGCTTGAACGAGGACTGCTCGAGGATGAAAAGGAACTTGCCGAGCACAATATGCTGGTAGATTTGGGAAGAAATGACTTAGGCAAAATCAGCAAATTCAGCACTGTCAAGGTAGACAAATACCACAATGTACTGAAATTCAGCCATGTTATGCACATAGGCTCAACAGTAACCGGCACGATTCGAGACGACAAGACTGCGCTGGATGCAGTAGATGCAGTTTTGCCGGCAGGCACACTGTCGGGTGCACCGAAAATTCGAGCAATGCAAATCATTGATGAGTTGGAAAACAACAAGCGAGGAATATACGGCGGTGCAATCGGATATATCGACCTGACAGGCAATCTGGACACCTGTATAGCGATACGCATTGCCTACAAGAAAAAAGGCAGAGTTTTCGTACGGTCGGGAGCAGGAATAGTTGCCGACTCGAACCCTGCAAAAGAACATCAAGAATGTATAAACAAAGCAAAGGCTGTAGTAACAGCCATACAATCCGCATCTAAGGAGGAAGAAAAATGATTTTGCTGATAGATAATTACGATTCTTTTTCCTACAATTTGTACCAACTTATCGGCTCAGTCAACCCGGATATTAAAGTAATACGAAACGACGAGATGACTGTCGACGAAATAAAAGCGCTAAAGCCCACCCACATAATACTGTCACCGGGACCTAAGCGACCCGACGATGCAGGCATTTGTCTCCAAATTGCCGCAGAGATGGGTAATAACGAAAAAATCTTAGGCGTGTGTCTCGGTCACCAATCCATATGCCAAGCCTACGGTGCAACCGTAACATATGCAAAAGAACTTATGCACGGCAAGCAGAGCGTCGCTACTGTAGATACAGACGACCTGTTGTTCAAAGGGCTGAGCGAGAAGATAAAAGTGGCACGATATCACTCTCTGGCGGCAGACCCGAGCACAATACCCGACTGCTTAAAGGTAATTGCCAAAACGGACGACGGCGAAATAATGGCTGTCCGTCACAAAACGAAACAAATCTGGGGTGTTCAGTTTCACCCGGAATCAATAATGACACCCAACGGTAAAAAAATGCTGTCAAATTTTTTAGGAGGAAAAGAAAATGATTAACGAGTTATTACAAAAGGTATCCCAAAATCATGACCTGACATATGATGAAGCAAAGCAGGCTGTAGACGAAATTATGAGCGGTAATGTATCACAGGTAGTCACCTCTGCATTTCTTACTGCACTGACAGTAAAAGGCGAAACCGAGGACGAAATCGCAGGAGCTGCCGACGGTATGCGCTCAAAAGCAGTACCGTTTGAGCTGGGATGTCACGCACTCGATGTAGTAGGAACAGGCGGAGACAAATCAAACTCTTTCAACATCAGCACTACGGCAGGATTTGTTGCAGCAGCCGCAGGAGTAACTATCGCTAAGCATGGCAACCGTGCGGCCTCCTCAAAATGCGGAACAGCAGACTGTCTCGAAGCTCTCGGCGTAAAAATCGACTGCGAGCCCGAGGTAATGAAAAAGTCATTGAAAGAAAACAACATTGTCTTTTTCTTCGCCCAAAAATATCACAAGGCAATGCGTTTTGTAGGACCGGTAAGAAAAGAAATCGGAATACGCACAGTGTTCAATATTCTCGGTCCTCTCACAAATCCGGGCAAGGCTGACAGAATGTTGTTAGGCGTATTCAGCGAGGAATATGTAGAAAAAATCGCAAAAGCTCTGATTAAGCTGGGTGTACACGACGCTATGGTAGTCTACGGTATGGATAAGCTGGACGAAATCAGCGCCTGCGGTGAAACAAAGGTAGCAGAGGTCAGAGGCAACGACATAAAATACTACACTATCAAACCCGAGGACTTCGGATACAAGAGAGTATCAAAGGCTGACCTTGCCGGCGGAACACCGGAGGAAAACGCAAATATCACAAAGGCTATTCTTCAGGGTGGCGGAACAGAGGCTCAGTGCAACGCAGTAGCATTGAACGCAGGCGCTTGTATCTATGTTTTCAATGACGGCATTACTCTCCAAGAGGGTGTAAAGCAGGCAGAGAAAATTATAGCATCAGGCAAAGGCTACGAGGTTCTCAAAGGCTTTGTAAAAACCACAAACGAGGAATAATTTATGTCCGATATACTCACAGATATCGCCGTCTATACAAAGGAGCGATACAAAAAAACAATCGCCGAACATCCTCTCGAAGAAATAAAAGCACTCGCACTGTCAATGCCAAAAGGTAACTTTGAGTTTGAAAAAGCATTGCGAGGCGACGACCTGTCGTTTATTTGTGAGGTAAAAAAAGCCTCTCCCTCTAAGGGAATAATCGCAGAAACATTTCCCTATCTCCAAATCGCAAAGGACTACGAGGCGGCAGGGGCAAGTGCAATATCCTGTCTCACTGAGCCAAAATGGTTTTTAGGCAGCGACAAATACCTAAAGGAAATAGCCTCTGCCGTTTCAATCCCTGTTTTACGCAAGGACTTTACGGTCTGCGAGTACCAAATATACGAGGCAAAAACATTAGGAGCAAGTGCAGTACTGCTGATATGTGCTCTGCTCAACAGCAACACAATATCAAAATATATCAAAATTTGTGACGAATTGGGTATCTCCGCAGTGGTAGAAGCTCATGACGAATCAGAAGTGAAATCTGCACTGTCGGCGGGAGCGAGAATAATTGGAGTAAACAACCGAAACCTAAAAGACTTCAGTGTAGATGTAAACAACTCCACCCGCTACAGAGAGATGATACCTGCCGGCACAGTCTTTGTATCCGAAAGCGGAATAAAGACACACGACGATATAGAGATACTGCTGAAGAACAAAACGAATGCCGTACTTATAGGCGAAACTCTCATGCGTGCCGATGACAAGACCACAGCACTGAAGGAGCTAAAATATGGCCAAAATTAAGATATGCGGAATAAGGCGAAAAGAAGATGTCGAATATCTCAACGAACTTTTGCCGGACTACGCCGGATTTATACTTTCACCCGGTTTTAGGCGCACAATAAATCGGGAGACAGCCAAAGAACTCCGCTCACTCCTATCGCCAAAAATAAATGTGGTGGGAGTGTTCGTAAACGACAGTATCGAAAATATTGACTTTTTTCTAAAAAACAATATTATAGATACAGTACAGCTTCACGGCAGCGAAAGCCCCGAGTTCTGCGAGCGAATAAATGCAGACCGAATAAAGTATTTTTCACCAAAGGATTTTCAAAAAATCGGCGAATACGACACCGAATATTATTTGTTCGATTCCGGTACAGGAACGGGAAACACATTCGATTGGTCAAAAATACCAAACACCACTGTGCCATTTTTTTTGGCAGGCGGAATAAACAAAACCAACATTGCCGATGCAATAGCTAAGGTCAATCCCTATTGCATCGACCTGTCCTCAGCCGTAGAAACAGACGGCAAAAAGGACTATAACAAAATAAAAGAAATAATGGAGATAATCAGATGAGTAAAGGAAGATACGGAATTCACGGCGGACAATATGTACCCGAAACGCTGATGAACGAAATAATCAATCTCGAAAACGCATACGAACACTACAAGAACGACCCTGAGTTTAACGCAGAATTGAACAAACTCTTCAACGAATACGCAGGCAGACCGTCGCTCTTGTATTATGCAGAAAATATGACAAAGGATTTAGGCGGAGCAAAAATCTACCTAAAGCGTGAGGATTTAAACCACACCGGTGCACACAAAATCAACAATGTACTCGGTCAGTGCCTCTTAGCAAAAAAGATGGGCAAAACGAGAGTTATCGCCGAAACAGGAGCAGGACAGCACGGTGTCGCCACTGCCACTGCGGCGGCTCTTATGGGACTTGAGTGTGAAATCTTTATGGGCAAGGTAGACACAGAGCGTCAGGCACTGAACTGCTACAGAATGGAACTGCTGGGTGCAAAGGTACATCCGGTTACCTCCGGCACAATGACTCTTAAGGATGCAGTCAACGACGCATTTAAGGAATGGGTATCACGCTGTGATGACACACTCTATGTAATAGGCTCTGTTATGGGTCCTCACCCATACCCTATGATTGTCCGTGATTTTCAGTCCGTAATCTCCAAGGAAGCAAGACAGCAGATACTCGAAAAAGAGGGCAAGCTCCCTACAGCTGTTATGGCTTGTGTAGGCGGCGGCTCAAACGCAATGGGTATGTTCTACAACTTCATAGACGACAAGGAGGTTCGTCTCATAGGCTGTGAAGCTGCCGGCAGAGGCGTGCACACAGGCGAAACGGCAGCCACTATGGCTACAGGCAGTCTCGGTGTTTTCCACGGAATGAAGTCCTATTTTTGCCAAAATGAATACGGCCAAATCGCTCCGGTATATTCCATCTCCGCAGGTCTCGATTATCCGGGCGTCGGTCCGGAGCACGCTCACCTAAAGGACATAGGCAGAGCCGAATATGTACCTGTTACAGACGACGAGGCAGTAGAGGCATTTGAGTACATAGCACGCACCGAGGGCATTATCTGCGCTATCGAGTCAGCTCACGCTGTAGCTCATCTTATGAAAATTGCACCGACTATGGACAAGGACGACATTATCATTTGCTGTCTGTCAGGCAGAGGCGACAAAGATGTTGCCGCAATAGCAAGATACAGGGGGATTGATTTGCATGAATAAAATATCAGATGCATTTAACAACGGAAAGGCATTCATCGGATTTGTTACTGCCGGTGATCCTGACCTCAATACATCAAAAGAAATTCTGATCAGTATGTCAAAGGGCGGATGTGACCTCATTGAAGTAGGTATTCCTTTTTCTGACCCTATCGCAGAGGGTCCCGTTATTCAGGATGCAAATATCCGTGCACTCAAAAACAATGTAACTACCGACGATGTTTTTGCTCTCACAAAATCAGTAAGCCAAGAGGTAGATACGCCTATGGTATTTATGACCTATCTCAATGTGCTGTTCAAGTACGGCTACGATAAATTTTTGCAAAAAGCTAAGAACAGCGGAATCTGCGGAGTGATAATTCCCGACCTGCCATACGAAGAAAAGGACGAGCTTCAATCCGTTGCAAAAAAATACGGAATCGAGGTTGTATCTCTCGTAGCCCCCACAAGTGAGGACAGAATAAAAATGATTGCAGCCGATGCCGAGGGATTTATCTACACTGTATCATCTATGGGTGTAACAGGTGTCCGCAGTGAGATAAAGACCGATCTTGAATCAATCACAAAGGCAATAAAAGAAGTAACAGACGTACCTGTAGCTATCGGATTCGGCATAAACACTCCCGAACAAGCAAAAAAATATTCTCACATAGCTGACGGAGTTATCGTAGGCAGTGCTATAGTAAAGCTTGTAGCAGAACACAAAACCGATGCACCAAAATATATCTACGAATATGTAAAATCAATGAAGGATGCAATCAGATAATCGGGTGATAAAATGATTTCGCAAAAAAATATCGACAATGGAAGCGGATTTGATTGGGGACTCGCAAGTTCCGATTACGCCAAATACCGAGATATTTATCCCAAGGAATTTTATAGAAGGATAACAGACTTAGGTCTGTGCACACACGGTCAAAATGTTCTTGACTTAGCCACGGGCACCGGAGTGCTGCCACGCAATATGTCAAAATACGGTGCAAAATGGACCGGTGCTGATATATCGCAAAATCAAATTGCTTATGCAAAAAAGCTCAGCAAGGCGGCAGGGCTTAATATTGATTACATTGTATCCCCTGCCGAAGAACTTGAATTTCCGTCAGACTCATTTGATGTAATAACCGCTTGCCAATGCTTTATGTATTTTGACAAAGACAGACTTATACCCAAAATACACAAATGGCTAAATCCCGACGGCCATTTTCTGATACTTTTTATGGCATGGCTGCCCTACGAAAGTGAAATAGCTATGAACAGCGAAAAGCTCGTGCTGAAATATAATCCGAAATGGAGTGGAAAGGGCTTAACAAGATATGAGGTATCTACTCCCGAATGGTCAACAAATTACTTTGATGCAGTGCATAAAATTTCATTTGACATTGACCTGCCTTTTACGAGAGAAAGCTGGCATGGCAGAATAAAAGCCTGCCGTGGTATAGGTGCAAGTTCACTGCCTAAAGAAACTATAGCCAAATGGGAACAAGAACACTTAACAATGCTAAAGTCTGTACCCAAAAATTTCACAATCACGCATTACGCTACTATCCTCGACTTAAAGAAAAAATCAGAATAAAATTATTTCAATTTTTTTCAAAAAATATGTTGACACTCTCGTCTCAATCTGCTATTATATATAAGCACTTGAGATGAGTGACACATTCCTCAATAGCTCAGTCGGTAGAGCATGCGGCTGTTAACCGCAGGGTCGTTGGTTCGAGTCCAACTTGGGGAGCCAAAAATAAAGACACACATATGTGTGTCTTTATTTTTTTACTTTCCGATAGTTTAAACAAACAGCATTGCGCTTAGGGAAGAAAATTTCTATTACAGTTGACAACACGAGCAAATCATTGTAGTATGTATTTACGACATATTATAATAAATGGAGGAGAAATATGGCAATAACCGTAAACAACATCGTCAATGATAACAGAATCATTACCGACCGACTCGGGAATTTCAGTGTAGTAGAGTACGAAAAGGATGCGAGTGTATCCATCGCTAACGCTCAAACAGAGTACTTTATGAGCAAAATGAATGTTAGGCGTCGTCAGGTGCTTATTGAGCTCAAAAACACCTCAGCTGTTGTACAAGCCGGAGCAATGCAGTGGATGGCCGGAAATGTGCAGGCTACAAGCGGCGTAAAAGGCGTCGGTGATTTACTCGTAAAAAAGCTAAAAAGCTCTGTTACTAAAGAAACTACTGTCAAACCCGAATATATGGGCTGTGGATTGATGATGCTCGAACCCACATACAAATATATATTGTTGGTCGATGTTTCTACTTGGGGAACGGGAATTACTATCGAAGACGGAATGTTCTTAGCCTGCGACAGCACCGTTCAACAAAAAATCGTTGCAAGAAACAGTATTTCTTCTATGGCTATGGGCGGTGAGGGATTATTCAATTTGAGCCTTTTCGGAAACGGAATTGCCGCACTCGAAAGCAATGTACCTATGAGCGAACTGATAGAAGTTCAATTAGACAACGACACTCTGAAAATTGACGGTAATCTGGCTGTTTGCTGGTCGTCTAATCTAAATTTCACTGTTGAAAGAACAACAAAAACTTTGGTAGGTTCTGCAATAAGCGGAGAGGGATTCGTAAATGTATACCGTGGTACCGGCAAGGTGCTTATGTGTCCTACTGCTCCAACAAATTCTCTAATTGCCTCTACTAACACTATGGCTGCTAAATCTGCCGCTGTAAAGAGCAACACTTTCGGCAAATAACATATATAACAAAATCACCTGCAAGCAATTTGCAGGTGATTTTTTACGCTTATTTATAATTATGCTTTAGCGAGCATTGGAGTGGACAAATATCTGTCTCCTGAATCCGGAAGAAGAACAACAATATTTTTGCCCTTGTTTTCCGGTCTCTTAGCTACCTGAGTTGCTGCCCAAAGAGCCGCACCGGATGAAATACCAACGAGTGCACCCTCAAGTCCCGGGAAGTCACCGCCAAACTCGAATGCTGCTTCGTTAGGAACAGTGAGCACTTCATCATAGATTTTTGTATCCAAAGTATCGGGAACGAAACCTGCGCCGATACCCTGAATCTTATGAGCACCGCCCTTGCCTGTAGTAAGTACGGGAGAGGTCTCAGGCTCAAGAGCGATAACCTGAACATTAGGGTTTTGTTCTTTCAGGTATTTGCCTACGCCGGAAACTGTTCCGCCGGTACCTACTCCGGCAATAAAGATGTCTACCTTACCGTCTGTGTCCTTCCAAATTTCCGGACCGGTTGTCTCATAGTGAGCCTTTGGGTTTACAGGATTTACAAACTGACCTGCAACGATAGAACCGTCTAACTCTTTGTGAAGTTCTTCTGCTTTGGCAATAGCGCCCTTCATGCCATTTGCCGCATCGGTGAGAACGAGCTCTGCGCCGTATGCTTTCATAAGATTTCTTCTCTCAATACTCATTGACTCAGGCATTGTAATAATAACCTTGTAGCCCTTTGCTGCACCGTATGCCGCAATTCCTATACCGGTGTTGCCTGATGTAGGCTCAATGATTGTTGCGCCGGGTTTGAGCTTTCCGCTCTTTTCAGCATCGTCAATAATTGCTTTTGCAATACGATCCTTAACAGAGCCTGCCGGATTGAAATACTCAAGTTTTGCATAAACCTGAGCCTCAAGGCCGTAGTGCTTTTCAAAATTCTTAACTCTAACCAGTGGTGTGTTGCCTATTGTGTCGGCAACTGATTGATAAAGTGCCATAATAAAATACCTCTCAAATAAAAAATCCTTTGTGGTGATACTTTGTATCCCCTTGTGTTGTACCCATAATAGCATTCATTGCCTACTATGTCAATAGGTTATTAGGTATTTTTTAAAATTTTTTCAAATTTCTTTGCTTTCATCGGATTTCGCTATACTATTATATGTATTATCACAGCAGATTTTTGCCGCAACTATTGTAGTAAGGCTGTCTCCCAGCTGAGTAAAAAATGCCGACAGCAGTGCCAGCTCGTCATTGCTTTTGTCTTTTGCTATTGAGCAGGCGAGAGCACTGACTGACATATTAAAGGCACATGGGTCCATTTTATTCACCGACTTTCATAAATAATAAATTAGATTTTTATGTGATTAGACGAGAATAATCGAGAATACGAGAGAAATCACGGATTATTTTGATTTTGCTATTGACTATTTTTTCTGCTTATGTTATTATATTCCGGCATTAAGAAAAGATTTAATGGAGGAAAAGATTATGTCAACATTTATGCCAAAAGCTGACGAAATCGAACGCAAGTGGTATGTAATCGACGCCGCTGACAAGCCATTGGGTCGTGTAGCTGCAGAAGCTGCTGCTCTCCTCAGAGGCAAGCATAAGCCGATTTTCACACCTAACGTTGACTGCGGCGATTTTGTTATCATCATCAACACAGACAAAGCTGTACTCACAGGTGATAAGCTCAACAAGAAGCTCTATCAGCACCACACCGGATATATCGGTAACCTTAAGGAAGTTAAGTACGGCACTCTTATGAACGAAAAGAGCGACTTCGCTATGGAGCTTGCAGTAAAGGGTATGATTCCTGACACTACACTCGGCAGAAAGCAGCTCACAAGATGCAGAATCTACAAGAATGCAGAACACAAGCACGAGGCTCAGCAGCCTGTCGCTTGGGAAATGTAAGGGAGGTATATAGAATATGTACGAATCAAATCCTTATTTCTACGGAACAGGCAGAAGAAAAGAGTCTGTTGCTCGTGTACGTGTTTATGCAGGTACAGGTAAAATCACAATCAACGACAGAGACATCGACGATTACTTCGGTCTTGACACACTCAAGCTCATCGTTCGTCAGCCTCTCACTCTCACAGACACTACAGAAAAGTTTGACATCGTATGCCGTGTAAACGGTGGCGGTGTATCCGGTCAGGCAGGCGCTATCCGTCACGGCCTTTCCAGAGCTCTTCTTCAGTATGACGAATCTCTTCGTCCTGCACTCAAGAAGGCAGGCTTCCTCACTCGTGACCCACGTATGAAGGAAAGAAAGAAATACGGTCTCAAAGCCGCTCGTCGTGCTCCACAGTTCTCAAAGAGATAATTTTATATTATACAAAACGCTCTCGTTCTTCGAGAGCGTTTATTCATTTTTATTTTTCACTAATGATACAATCAAAAAAAAGACCTCTCGTTATTGAGAGGTCTTTTTGTCATATTAAGCTAAATCAAAAAGCAATCTTTTCTTCAATAAAGGACTCAAGCTCGCTGATTGGGAGTCTGACTTGTTCCATAGTATCACGGTCACGGACTGTTACACAGTTGTCCTCGAGAGAATCGAAGTCATATGTGATGCAGTAAGGTGTGCCGATCTCGTCCTGACGACGATATCTCTTGCCGATTGAACCCGCATCATCATAATCGACATTAAACTTTTTAGAAAGAGAAGCAAAAACTTCTTCTGCCTGCTCATTAAGTTTTTTGGAAAGAGGCAGTACAGCAGCCTTAAACGGAGCAAGTACCGGATGGAAGTGCATTACAACACGAGTATCATTCTTCTCTGCGTCCAAAACTTCCTCATCATAAGCCTCACAAAGAACCGCAAGGAACAATCTCTCAACGCCGAGGGACGGCTCAATAACATACGGAACATATCTCTCATTGGTAGCGGTGTCAAAATATTCAAGATTCTTGCCGGAGGTCTTAATGTGCTGGGTAAGGTCATAGTCTGTTCTGTCAGCTACGCCCCAAAGTTCACCCCAGCCGAATGGGAACAAGTACTCAAAGTCTGTAGTAGCCTTAGAATAGAAGCAAAGTTCCTCGGGATCGTGGTCACGCAGGCGAAGATTATCCTTGCTGATACCAAGAGAATAGAGCCAATCACGGCAAAAGCTGCGCCAATAATCAAACCACTCAAGGTCTGTGCCCGGTTTGCAGAAGAACTCAAGCTCCATCTGTTCAAACTCTCTGACACGGAAAATGAACTTTCCCGGTGTAATCTCATTTCTGAACGACTTACCAATCTGTGCTACACCGAAAGGCACCTTTTTTCTTGTGGTACGCTGTATATTAGCAAAGTTTACAAATATACCCTGTGCAGTTTCGGGGCGGAGATAAATCTCATCTTTGCTATCCTCTGTTACGCCCTGGAATGTCTTAAACATAAGATTGAATTGGCGAATGTCAGTAAAATCGTGTGCGCCGCAGTTTGGGCATGGTATATTCTTTTTCTTAATATACTCGCTCATCTGCTCGTTTGTCCAGCCGGCAACATTAGTACCGTCAAAGTTCTCAATAAGGTCATCTGCTCTGTGGCGGGTTTTGCACTGACAGCAGTCCATAAGAGGATCGGAAAATCCACCCAAATGTCCCGATGCAACCCAAGTCTGCGGATTCATCAGTATAGCAGAATCAAGACCTACATTGTACTTGTTTTCCTGAATAAACTTCTTTCTCCAAGCGGCTTTGATGTTAGTTTTGAGCTCAACGCCGAGCGGACCGTAGTCCCATGTATTAGCAAGACCGCCGTAAATCTCCGAGCCTGGATAAACAAAGCCTCTGCCCTTGCAGAGAGATACGATTTGGTCTAAAGATTTTTCTGTATTTTGCATAGCTCTACCTCCAAAATAAGTATTAGACTTATTATACTATGCCAACCCATATTAGTCAACAAAAAACTCCCGCCTAATGCTCGGCGCACAAGGCAGAAGTTAATACTAAAACCACTTTTTCTTTTTGAACAAAAATGTAAGAATTAACGCAATAACCACTGAGAGAGTAATTACGAACACATAACCGTATTTCCAGCTGTATTCAGGCATTGATTTGAAATTCATTCCGTACCAACCCACTATCACTGTCAGTGGTAAAAATATGACAGAAACTACCGTAAATACCTTCATTGTTTGGTTCAGCTTCAGGTCAAGATAAGACTGATATGCGTCACGCAGATGGACAAGAGTATCTCGCAGCATATCCACATTTTCTCTCAGGCGGACAGCTTTGTCGGTGAAAATTTTGAAATATCTCAAGTCTTCTTCAAAAAAAAGTTCGTTCTCATTTTCGCTCAGCTCATCGCCAATATCAATAAGCTGCTCATAATAGTTACGCAATATAACAAGATCCTGCTTTTTGTGGAGCAGCTCCATGTTAAAGTCCTTGCCCGAGCGGTCGCTGAGCACAAACTCCTCCAGAAGATTTATCTCGTATTCCAAATCCTCAAGCACTTTATTGTCCCCTGCAATAAGACTCTCTAAAAACGCATATATCAGTTTTTCGAGAGTAATAGACTGCACGCTGAATCTTCTTATTGCTTCGGCAAATTTGTTTTTTGTAGAATTATCACAGTCATCTACATCCACAATCAAGAACAAATTTTTCTTAACATAAAATGCAATACAATCCTCGTGAGATTTTACATCATCGGCGTCGGTAATACGCAGCGTGCCAAAGCTATAATCGTCATAAACCTCTATACTGGAACGGAAATATCTGTTTTCCTCCTCGCACTGTCGCACAGTACTCTCGGAAAAGCCAAAGTATTGGTATATCTGTTCAAACTCTTTCAGTGTAACATAACCGGCACACACATGCTTAGGGTTCACCTTGTCGTAGTCAATAGTCTTTAATTTGTCACTGAACTGATAAAACATTTTTATCACCGCCTTAATATAAGAATTATATCACAAGCTCGTTGGTTCGGCAATCAAAAAAGGGACACATCCTGCGATGCGCCCCTCTGTATTCATAGCTATATGATTATTTCTCAGCGTATTTGTCGTCGCCGTTCCAGCTGTACATAGCACGGATACCCTCGCCGACATTTTCGAGCTGATGGTTAGCTTCCATAGCTCTCTTAGCCTTGAAGTGAGCCCAACCGTTGTTAGCTTCTGTGATAAACTTAGAAGCAAATGTACCGTCCTGAATTTCCTCAAGAATCTTCTTCATTTCCTTCTTAGTTTCGTCTGTAACAAGTCTCTTACCTGTCTCGTAGTCACCGAACTCAGCAGTGTTAGAGATAGAATATCTCATCTTCTTGAAGCCGCCTGAGTAGATAAGATCTACGATAAGCTTCATCTCATGGATGCACTCGAAGTAAGCATTTCTTGGGTCATAACCTGCCTCAACAAGAGTCTCAAAGCCAGCCTTCATAAGAGCTGTAACGCCGCCGCAAAGAACAGCCTGCTCACCAAAGAGGTCAGTCTCTGTCTCACACTTGAATGTAGTCTCAAGGAGAGCTGCACGAGCACCACCGATACCTGCACCATAAGCGAGAGCGATATCCTGGCAATGACCAGAAGCGTCTTGATATACTGCTACGAGGCAAGGAGTACCTTTGCCCTCTTTGTATTCGCTACGAACAGTGTGGCCCGGAGCCTTAGGTGCGATCATGAATACATCAATGTTCTCAGGTGGAACGATTTGTTTGAAATGAATGTTAAAGCCGTGTGCAAATGCAAGAGCTTTGCCTTCTGTAAGGTTTGGTTCGATATCTTTCTTATAGATAGCAGCCTGCTTTTCGTCAGGAGTAAGAATCATAATGATATCAGCAGCCTTAACTGCTTCTGCTGTGGTCATAACTGTAAGGCCGAGATCCTCAACCTTCTTCCAAGACTTTGAGCCTTCGTAAAGACCGACAATAACATTTACGCCGCTCTCATGAAGATTAAGTGCGTGTGCGTGACCCTGTGAGCCGAAACCGATAATAGCTACGGTCTTGCCGTCAAGAACACTGAGATTACAATCTGATTCGTAAAAAATCTTTGCTTCTGCCATTTTTATTTCCTCCAAAAATAATTTTATTTTGTGACAGCGGCAGGAGAAGTTGTCCGACCGCACGTCTAACATTTACTGTAATTCACATTATATCTTGTTGGATGTCTTATGTCAATAGTTAATTGAAAACTTTTATAATTTTTCTATCGCATGAATAATGTGCAATCTCATAGCGGTTCGTGCGCCCTCGGGATTTCGCTTCTTTATGAACTCCATAATCAGCCTGTCGTCCTGCATATTATCCTTGCTGACATCCTTGTCCTTTTGCATAACTACCACACCTTTTTTTATTGCATTAAATATTATAGGCATAAATTGTTTAACAAAAGAATTGTGTGTAGCATTAGCAATACTCTCGTGAAATTTTTGTTCCTCGTATGTTCTGTCTTCGCCGTTGAGTATCTTTTTTTCGACAGCCTCGCCATACTTACAGATTATTGCAATTTCTTCGTCTGTAGCCCTCTGAGCCGCATAATAAGCGCAATCCGGCTCGAACATAAGCCTCATTTCAAACAAATCGTCAAGCCCCGACGCTATTTCTCCAATATCGCCAGACTCTATAATAGTATTGTTTGTAACGAATGTACCTTTGCCTCGTTTTATTTCCAAAACGCCGTTAGTGGTCAATATTTTTATTGCTTCTCTCAAAGTAGAACGGCTAACGCCTAGCTCCTTAGCAAGTTCGTTTTCGTTAGGCAGCTTGTCGCCTATAGAAAATCTGTTTTCTACTTCTATCATCTTTAATATAGTCTGAGCTATACTGTCCGCAAGCAGTTTTGAATCAGCCATATTATACCTTCTTCCGATTCATTTTTATACATCATATCACATACAGGGGATTAAAGTCAAGGAGTTGTCTGACATCTTACAATTAACAGGTATATTTTTTGCCTGTTTCTTGTGAATATTCACTAATTATTTTCAATTCACTTGTAAATTGTGAACAAATAGTATAGAATGAAAATAATAATAAAGACACAGGAAGCAACAATATGACAAAGGCAACAAAAATCAGATATTATATCGAGTCACTGTGCGTGTATGACTTAAAAAATGATGAAATAATAAACGCAATTTACAAACTGCTCTCTAACCTCGACAGCGAAAAGGTACTTCTCCGTCAAAGTGAGTTGTTCAATCTGCTGTCCACCCACAAGTCATTGAGACATTATATATCCAAGCTCATTCTGACAGACGACAATGTTTTCACTAAGGCGGCTGCCGCAGGCACAACCGACGAGTTGGACGACTCAATAATCCAAGCGGTAAAATCCGACTTAATGAAGTTGGAAGAAATTGCCGGCGTAACAGCCGACGACGTTATCATAGCAGAAGAAAACAACGACCTAAAAGAAATTCTGCGCACCATGCCGAAATGGAAAGAAAACGGCAGAGCTATGTTCCCCCTCACAGACAAATGGGCAGAGCAAACAGACACGCTAAAAGATTTTTATCGTACAAACGGCTACGGCAACTATGCAAAATATGTAGCATTCACATGGCGCAACAAAGAATTTTCGCCTATTACCAGCTTAGACCCTATTTGTCTCACCGACCTAAAGAACTATGAAGTTCAGCGCAAGCAGGTAATCAACAACACAACAGCGTTTTTGAACGGCTATCCGGCGAACAATGTATTGCTCTATGGTGACAGAGGTACAGGCAAGAGCAGTACAGTCCACGCTATACTGAATGAGTACCGTGAAAAAGGACTGCGAATGATAGAAATATCAAAAAGCGATATAGGCGACCTGACTATGATAAGAGAAAAGATTGCCGACAGCCCAATGAAATTTATCATATTCATTGACGACTTGAGCTTTGACTCCCACGAGGACTCCTTCGGCGAACTGAAAGCCGCTTTGGAAGGCTCATTATCCGGTAAGCAAAGCAACACCCTTATCTATGCAACCTCCAATAGACGCCACCTCATCAAAGAGAACTTCTCCGACAGAGAGAATGATGTAAATCGCTCCGACACATTACAAGAAGAATTGAGCCTGTCCGACCGATTCGGATTATCAATAACATTTCTCAATCCGGACAAAAAAGATTATCTCGACATTGTCGAAAAAATCGCAACCGACAGAAATCTTACCTCTGATATGGAAGCATTGTTAGAGGAGGCAGACCAATGGGCTCGTCGCAGAGGCGGCCGTTCGCCGAGATGTGCAAGGCAGTTCATCGACTTTGTGGAAAGTCGTGAAAAAATGCCGGATACAAAATAAATCACAACAGTTAACCGATTGTTAAAAAAATTAACTTTTTGTTTACTAGAATGTCAAATTATGAACAAATACAAGTGCTATTATTTGGGCATAGACACTTGAGAAACTTGAACGAAAGAAAGGAAGATATTATGCCTAACAAAATTCTTGTTGTTGACGACGATCTCAACATATGCGAGCTGCTCAAGCTCTATCTCGAAAATGACGGATACACAGTATTTACTGCAAATGACGGACAGGAAGCAGTAACTATGTTCCAAAACAAAACTCCCGACTTGGTACTTCTCGACATTATGCTGCCTAAAATGGACGGCTGGCAGGTGTGCAGAGAAATCCGCAAAACCTCAAAGGCTCCAATCATCATGCTGACCGCAAAGGGCGAAACCTTCGATAAGGTGCTCGGTCTCGAGCTCGGTGCAGACGATTATGTAGTAAAGCCGTTTGACGCAAAAGAGGTTATGGCGAGAGTAAAAGCAGTGCTCCGCCGTACAAAAGGTGACAGCGACTCTGCCGACAAAGAAAAGAAAGTTGTCGTATATGATAACCTCGAAATAAACATTACCAACTATGAGATGAAAGTAAAAGGCGTGCCTGTAGACACTCCGCCAAAAGAGCTGGAGCTTATTTACCACTTCGCATCTAACCCAAACAGAGTATACACCCGTGATCAACTTTTGGATGAGGTTTGGGGATTTGACTACTATGGTGACTCCCGTACGGTAGATGTTCATGTAAAGAGACTCCGTGAAAAACTGGAGGGTGTCTCTGACAAATGGAGCCTAAAAACCGTTTGGGGCGTAGGCTATAAGTTTGAAACAAAGGAATAAAATATGGCAGTCAAAAAGCAAAAAAGAAGAAAAAGAACTAATATCTTCTTTACCTACTTTGTGCTGTTTGCGTGCATATTTTTAGTCACATTCGGCGCTTTGGGATTTTCGCTGATAGCTATGGTAAACAACTATGAGCTAAAGCAAAAGACTGATTTGCTGACCGAGAATACTGCTTCGATTTCAAAATCCGTAGCGACTACGCTGTCCATAAGTGATATGAACAGCAACTACACCCCTGACAAAGAGCTTATATGTGAAACGCTGGAAACTGTATCTAACTGCATCGACGCCAACGTGTTCGTATGCGATCCGGTAGGGACAGTCATTATGTGCCCCGAAAAAGCAGGCATATCCGCATACCAAACTATGTCAACCGTCTGCAAAAGACATGCTCACACCAAGATAGACGACAGTCTGATTCAGCAGGTGTACGAAGGCTCGACTGTCAGTCGAACAGTAATCAACGGGAACGGCTACTATGTTGTGGGCACCCCAATAAAATCCGACAACGAAATTATCGGCTGTGTCTTTGCTCTGACTCCGTCAGGCACAACTGAGCTTGTATCCTCAGTTATGCGAGTATTCTTTGTAGTATCGCTGCTTTGTCTCGCTCTCGCATTCGTGTGCATTTGGATACTGACAAAGCGTATGATAACGCCGTTGCAACAAATGAGCGCAGCCGCAAAACGCTTTGCTATCGGCGATTTTTCGTACAGAGTACGCATAGACAGCGATGACGAGCTGTCCGACTTAGGAAATGCGTTCAACGACATGGCTAACGCCTTAGACAAACTGGAGAGTTCAAGACGCTCATTTGTAGCAAATGTTTCGCACGAGCTAAAGACGCCTATGACCTCCATTGCCGGATTCATAGACGGAATCTTGGACGGCACAATTCCAAAAGAAAAAGAAGAATATTATCTAAAAATTGTCAGAGATGAAGTAAGGCGACTTTCCCGTCTGGTTGTGGCTATGCTCAATATGAGCAAGATGGAATCGGGCGACTTTGAAATGAAGCCTAAAAACTACAACATCTCCGACCAAATAATACACATACTTCTCACCTTTGAGCAAAAAATTGAAAATAAAAATATCGAGGTGAGAGGGCTCGAAAGCTTAGAGCCCTGCTATATCACAGCCGACACGGATATGATATATCAAGTTATATATAATCTCTTTGACAATGCAGTCAAGTTCACAAACGACGGCGGATATATCTCCGTCACCGTAGACAATCTCGCTGATTATATCCAAGTATCAATCAAAAACAGCGGCAGCGGTATTAATTCGCATGAGCTGTCACGAATTTTTGAAAGATTCTATAAGGTGGACAAGTCACGCAGTCTCGACGCAAAAGGCGCCGGATTAGGTCTGTATATAGTCAAGATGATGGTAGAAATGCACGGAGGCCGTATCTACGCCCGTTCTGACAGCAAGACTGAGGCCGAATTTGTATTCACACTGCCTAAGTCAAATAACTAAAAAAGGAGTAATCGATATGGATGACTTTAACAACAAACCCGAAAACAACATTCCCAACAACGATAATCAGCAAGATAATCAACAAAATGGGAATGTAAACGGTGAGTACCATTTTGTACCGCCAAAAAATCAGTACCAATATTATAACCCTAACCAAAATCAGCAGTATCAGCAGTATCAACAGCCCCAGGGCAACTACTCAAACAACTATTATGCACCGCAGCCCCCAGTTGGTAACAACGGCGAAAAGCAAAAAAAGGTAAAGGTTAAAAATCCAAGCAAGCCTAAGAACAAGACCGTTCTCACTATAGTAATTGTTCTCATCATATGCGTTGTCCTCGCAATCGTAGGTGTTGTAGCTACAGCTGTAAGCAAGAACGGAGGCTCATCCTCCTCGTCATCGAGCTCCAGCTCACAAAGTGCCGACAACGGTTCCGGCTCAGCTAAGGTAGAAGACAGCAACGGTGCCGCAAAGAAAGACTCTAACGGCAATCTCACCACCGCAGGCGTTGTATCAAAAGTTCAAGATTCCTGCGTAGGCATCACAGTATATACTCAGCAGAGTGCCTATAGCTACTTCAATAACTACGGCAACAACTCCGGCGACGGCAGCGGACAGACAGCATCGGGCACAGGCTCAGGTGTAATTATGAGCGAGGCTAACGGAAAAACCTATATTATGACTGCCGCTCACGTTATCTCCGACGGAAACTCATTTAAGGTTAAGCTGAACAACGGTGACGAATATGATGCAACTATGGTAGGCTATGACAGCCAAACAGATATCGGTGTCCTTTCTATCAAAAAGACAGGCCTTACCGTAGCAAGCTTCGGCAACAGCGACAAAATTGATGTAGGCGAGAATTGTATCGCAATCGGTTGCCCGGGCGGACTCGAATTTATGAACAGTGTAACAAAGGGTATTGTATCTGCCCTCGACAGACCTGTTAAGTCATCTATCGGATATAACAACAAGTGTATCCAGGTAGATGCCGCTATTAACCCCGGTAACTCCGGCGGAGCATTATTCAATATGCAAGGTCAGGTAATCGGAATCAATTCATCCAAGATTGCCTCCACCGACTACGAGGGTATGGGCTTCGCAGTACCGAGCAACACAGCAGTAGACACTGCAAACAGCTTAATCAAGAATGGATATGTAGCTGGCAGAGCAAAGCTCGGTATTCAGTACAACACCCTTTCTAACTACAACAATGCAAACTCCATTCTCTCGGCACTTGAGCAAAAGGGCTTTAAGAATGCAGAGGGTACAATGGTTATCCAAGAAATCAGCGACGACTCTAACCTGAAAAACAGTAAGATTCAGCAGTACGATATGATTGTAGCAGTCAACGGCAAAACAATGACCTCTACAGATATTCTCACTTCTGTACTCAGCGAATCGTCACCCGGCGACTCAATCACATTGACTATCGCAAGAATAGACGGCAACTCCATCAAAACATTTGATGTAAAGTGCAAGCTGATTGAATCTAAAAACTGATAAAAAATTAACTCCGTCACGGTACAACTACCGTGGCGGATTTTTTTAGTGAGCTAATCAACTCAAATTATATATTCATTTTCCTCCATTCAGCAAAATAGCTGTCTATTATGTTGTACATAGCCTGAATAAGCTGTGAAAACATAATAGGCGGAGCGAGTCTAAGCAGCAGTTTGCTTATTCGCTCCGTACCAAAAACATTATTCTGCATAAATGTTAAAATTCTCCAAAACAAAAAGGAACTGCTCAGCAGTTCCTTTAATCTATTAGCTTACAGAGCAGCCTTTGCAGACTCTACAAGAGCTGTAAATGCAGCTGCGTCAGAAACAGCGATTTCTGCAAGCATCTTTCTGTTAAGGTCAATGCCTGCTTTCTTAAGGCCGTTCATAAATGTAGAATAGTTAGTACCGTTGATCTTGCAAGCAGCTGAGATACGAGTAATCCAAAGTCTGCGGAAATCTCTCTTCTTCTGCTTTCTGCCGATGTATGCGTACTGACCGCTCTTCATAACAGCCTGCTTAGCTGTCTTAAAGAGAGCGTGCTTTGAGCCATAGTAGCCCTTTGCAGCCTTTAACACTTTTTTTCTTCTTTTTCTGGTAGCCATAGCGCCTTTAATTCTTGCCATTGTAATTTACCTCCGTTAGTTATTTAGTAAAGCTCTTCTTATTTATAAGGAACAAGTCTCTTGCATTGCTTTTGGTTAGTAACGTCAGCAACTACTTGCTTGCGAAGATTTCTCTTGCGCTTAGTGGACTTTTTAGTAAGGATGTGTGAAGTATAAGCGTGAGCTCTCTTTACCTTGCCGCTTTTTGTTGTCTTGAAACGCTTTTTAGCGCCGCTGTGTGTCTTAATTTTTGGCATAATTTATTCCTCCGTAAAAATAATTACTTACTTGCTTGGCTTTGGTGACATAAACATAAGTATTTGTCTGCCTTCAAGCTTAGGCTTTTTATCAACAACTGCAATCTCTGCCAACTCGTCGGCAAATCTCTGCATATTTGTCTCTCCCAACTCCGGATGTGCCATCTCTCGACCACGCAAACGAATAGAAACCTTTACCTTGTCGCCTTTAGAAAGGAACTTTTTGGCTTGGTTTACCTTTGTGTTGAAGTCGCCGATGTCAATGTTGAGTGAAAGTCTGATTTCTTTTGTTTCAACAATTTTTTGCTTTTTGCGATTTTCTTTTTCGCGCTTAGTCTGCTCATAGCGATACTTGGAATAGTCCATAATCTTTGCTACAGGCGGCTTTGCCTGCGGTGCAATCTTAACGAGGTCTACACCCTTTGCGTCTGCAAGATGCTGTGCCTCTTTTGCACTCATAATACCGAGCTGCTCGCCGGTATCCGAAATTACTCTCAATTCCTTGTCTCTGATTTCTCCGTTAAGTTGTGGAGCATCCTTGCTGATAAAAAACACCTTCTTATAAAATAATAGAGTACGAACGCAAAACGCTCGTACTCCAATAACTCAAAAAATTATTGCCCTTTTTGCTCAACTGCTGAAGGGGAGAACGAGTGTTCTTCTTCGTTGTGGAAATATACTACCACAACTCACCTCGTTTGTCAAGCATTTTATTTTACAGTCCTGCTTTGTCTGCGATATATTTTCTCGCCTTGACTGCATATTCAAACGGGTTAGCCTTTGCCGGATCTTGCTCAGCCTCTACTACTACCCATCCCTCATAGTCATTGTCTGCCAGAATATCAAATATAGGCTCAAAATCAACATCACCGTCACCGGGAACAGTGAACACGCCGGCACGAACCGCATCCAAGAAAGACATATGATTAGGTACAACCTGATTGTTGTACACATCCATACGGACATCTTTCAGATGAACATGCTTTACTCTGTCCACATACTTTTTCAAAACAGGGACAGGGTCAATACCTGCGAAGGTAAGGTGTCCCGAATCAAACAACAGATACACTAAGTCGGGATCTGTCATTTCCATCAGCTTATCTATCTCCTCCACAGTCTGTACACCGGTGCCCATATGGTGATGAACAGTAAAGTACATACCCTTAGACTTAGCATAAGCACCCATTTCGTTAAAGCCTTTTGTAACGATGTCCCATTGCTCGTCTGTGTAGTAAGGCTTTTCGTCCAGAATAGATTTTGTCAAATCCCCCTGGATAGAATTGCCCTGCTCAGAAGCACCGATAACCTTTGCTCCCAGCTTATGCAACTTATCGCAATGCTTTTTGAACGCCTCAATAGTTTCCTCATAAGGCTTGGAGGTAAGATAAGATGAAAACCACGCATTACAAATCTGCAAACCTCTGATATCCAAATATTTTTTCAGCACATCGGGATCATCGGGATATTTATTACCTATTTCACTACCCTTAAATCCTGCCAGTGCCATCTCGCTGATGCACTGCTCAAATGTGTTTTCTGCACCCAAATCCGGCATATCGTCATTAGTCCAGCCAATAGGTGCAATGGCGAGCTTTACTTTTTTTGAATCAAGCATATTGTTCTCCTAATCAATAATCAAATGTATTCTTAATATGAGCCTGCATATCGTCGTATGCCTCTGCAACTGTCTTGCTCTTAGATACCTCGGCTACGCCTACTCTCCACCAGGACTCAAAACCGGGCGTCATAGTCTTAGGCAACACCTTAATATCAAACAGAACTGCTCTGTCCTGCTTTTTGGCATCTTCCAAAGCTGCTCTCAACTCATCGGATGTACGAATTGTGTAGCTCTTTGCGCCGTAGCCCTCTGCGATTTTTGCAAAATCGGGGTCAATTTCTGCGCCGTCGAGCATACCTGTCTCAGGATTTCTTGCACGGAATATTGTGCCGAACGTATCTGTGCCTTGATTGTTTTGGAGATTTTCGATACAACCCCATCCCATATTATCAAACAGGCACACATTTATCTTCAGTCCCTCCTGCAATGCGGTGTACAACTCGCTGTGGCCCATAAGGAACGAACCGTCGCCGCAGAAGGTGTACACCTCTGCATCGGGCTTAGCCATCTTTGCGCCCAAAGCACCGTTGACCTCATATCCCATATTGGAAAATCCGTATTCCATATGATATGTGCCTCTTGCCTTTGGTCTAAAGAGTCTCTGCATATCGCCGGGCAGTGAGCCTGCCGAGCCTAACGCAATGTCCTCATCATCCATAAATTCATTGATTATACCGAGAGCCAAGGTCTGATTAAGTCCGCCGGGCAGTTCTTTTGTATAATAATCATCAACAATAGTGTCCCACTCTTTTTTAGCATCTGCTATCTCGGTGGTATACTCTGTCTTGTAACCTTCCAAAGACTTTGTGAGTGCACTCAGTGCCTCACGAGCATCTGCCACAATGGCCTCGGCGTCCATTTTGTAGGCATCGAACGGACAAATATTTATGCCCAGCACCTTTCTGTCCTCATTGAACAGCCATTTCGACGAGGTGGTAAAATCAGTAAATCTTGTGCCTACGCCGATAATCAAATCTGCGTCTCTGCCGATAACATTCGCAGCCTTTCCTCCGGTTACGCCGATACCACCCAAATTAAGCGGATGGTTCCACGGAATCATACTCTTGCCTGCCTGTGTTTCGGCAATAGGAATATTGTACTTTTCTGCCAGTTCTTTAAGCTGAGCCTCTGCGCCGGAGTATCTTACACCGCCGCCGCAGATAAGAATAGGCTTTTTAGCGGCTTTAATCATATCTGTAACACGCTTAAGCTGACTGTCGCTGATAGGTCTGCGGTCAATATGCCATACTCTCTTTTGGAGGAAGTGCTCGGGATAGTCATACGCCTCACCTTCTACATCCTGCGGCATAGCAAGACAAACTGCACCGGTATCAGCCGGGTCTGTGAGAACTCTCATGGCATTGATACAAGCTGTCATAAGCTGCTCAGGTCTCAGAATTCGGTCAAAATAGTGACATACTCCCTTAAAAGCATCCGTAACGGTCCTGCCGTAGTTGTCAAAAAATTCTGCCTGCTGCAAAACAGGGTCGGGCTGACGACAAGCAAATGTGTCGCCGGGCAGTACCAAAAGCGGTATTCTGTTTGCTGTCGCACATCCGCAGGCTGTAACCATATTAGTAGCGCCGGGACCTATGGAAGAAACACAGGGAATAATTGCTTTTCTGTCCATCTGCTTAGCATATGCCACTGCGGCGAGTCCCATATTCTGCTCATTTTTGCCTTGATAAAATTTCAGATTATGTCCGCCCTGCTCAAGAGCCTGACCGACGCCGACTACACAGCCGTGACCGAAGATACCGAACATCCCCGACACGAACTTAGACTCAACGCCGTCTACCTCGATATATTGATTGTCCAGGAACTTAACAAGTGCCTGAGACATTGTCAGTCTTTCTCTCTTCATAATCAACCCTCGATTTCCGAAAGCTTAACCGGTCTGTGCTCTGCTACAGAAAGCTTTGCAGCCAATCCGAGACGAAGTGCCTCTAAACCATCGTTTACTGTGGTTTTGGTAGGAACATCATTTTGCACAGCGTTGATGAACTCTGTCATCTCGTCTGTAAAGGACTGCATATATCTCTCAAGGAAGAAGTACAGTGGCTTGTCGCTCATATTTCCGTCGCCGTTAATGTAGGACACGTTTGTAGGTGTATCATTAGCTGCTGATGCCTGACCACCTGAGCCAAACACCTCAAGTCTCTGGTCATAACCATAGCAAGCCTGACGGCAGTTGTCGATAACACCGATTGCACCACTCTTAAACTTAAGTGCAACGAGAGCTGTATCAACATCTCCTGCCTCACCGATAGCCGGATCAACCATAACGGTAGCATTAGCATAAACCTCATCTACCTCACCGCCGATAAAGCGAGCCATATCAAAATCGTGCACTGTCATATCCAAGAAAATTCCGCCGGATACCTTTACATAATCAATGCTCGGCGGCTCGGGGTCTCTGGAAGTAATCTTGATTGTCTGCAAATTACCCAACTTGCCCTCGTTTGCAAGCTCTTTTATGTGAGCAAAGTTATGGTCGTATCTTCTGTTGAATCCGATTTGGAGCTTAACTCCGGCTTTTTCTACAGCGGCGATTACTTTCTTTATTTTAGCTACGGTAAGATCAACCGGCTTTTCGCAAAAGATATGTTTGCCTGCCTCTGCAGCCTCTACTGCAATATCTGCATGAGTATCTGTAGATGAGCAAATCAACACTGCCTTAATCTCCGGATTATTCAATATTTCGTGATAATCCTGATAATAGTTAGGTATGCCCAAATCCTCGGCTACCTTTTTGGCGCCGTCCACATATATATCGGATATAGCCACTATTTCCGCCTGCGGAATGTGGTATGTAATAGATTTTGCGTGTACCTGTCCTATTCTGCCGGCACCGATGATGCCTACCTTCAATTTTTCCATAAATTTTACCTCTCGAGTTTACTAATTCGTACAGCTCCACACTGTACACATCAATACTTATTTTATCATAGCGGACCAATAAATTCAATATAATATACAAATAATTCACATAGAGTATGTATTTTTTTATATACTTTTTAGCGCATCCCCTCAAAAAAAGAACAGCGCCTCCGCACTGTCCTTTTGACTCTATTTTCTTATATAATATACATCTGCCTCATCTGTAGGTCTACCCAAAAAGTCAATTGCATTGCCTGTAACATCAACTGCTGTTGTAGCCGCATTAGCTATTCCTTGTAGGTCAGCTGCATTAACATAAGGCACAAACTGAGGATTTATTATTCCCAAAATCTTTTTTGCATTATATAATCTTGCTCTTTTTGCCGCAGTCACTATATCGGCTATTCCCCACACAAACAATCCACCGCAGGTCATAAATTTCAGCAAGCCCAACAAAACATTTTTTAAATAAAATCGGTCTAACCAAAAGAATGACAGCAGAAGTGCCACTCCCGGATCCTTCAATTTTTTATCTGCCGCTTGCATAAATGTCACATCATCACATTGCTGCAGACTCTGATAAATCAGTTTTTTGCCTGTATCCGAAAATTTGGATTCGTTATCATAATACCATTGTAATTTTGCTTCGTTCATATAATTCTCCTCTTAATAATACAGTGAGCGATAATACATATACTCGTTCATTCTTGCCGACCTTGCTGTATTCATAGCTGTGATATTGCTGTTAACCTTAATTTGACTGACATCTCTTGCCATTCTGTCAGTGTTATTTTCTATATTGCGTACACTCTGATAGGCTTTTTCGGCAATTTCATTACCTCTTACCACCTCATTGTACAGTTCATTCTGATTGGAAATAACTGTATCGAGTTTATCGTTTATTTCGCCTAAAGTAGAAATTATCATGCCCATCTTTTTGTCATACTCATAGGTATCAAACAGTCCACCATGACCATAAATCTCAGTACATCGACCGCTGCACAACCATTGGTACATAGTTGCCACTGCTATCATATTTCTGTACTGGGCAGGCAAAATGTTTTCGCTGTACAACCTGTTCAAATTTTGTTGTGCAGTATTAACCTGTTTTCTCGCCTCGTTCAGCTGCACATTATAATCTGCAATAATCAAATCATTTCGCATTTTTAATTCATTAGAATTTTTCAGTTTTACTTGATTTATAAGTTGATTTTCATCTACCTTTTCTTTTGCAGATTTTCTTCTTATAAACAAAACTACGCCGATAATCACTGCCCACATTCCAAAAGATACACCGTACAGCATCACATTTTGCATAGTTTCCTTGTGTGACGTAGTAGATGCGACCACAGCAAGTGCAATCATACAGCTCAGAACGCACAAAACAATAAACACTCTCACCCCTAAAGGCAAATGTTTTTTCTTCTTTTGGTAGCTCATATTTTTGATACTGTCCTGAACATAGTTTTGCTCGGTATAGTACGAAGTAGAACTGAGCGCTTTTATTCTTCCGCTAAGTTTATACACAAGCTGTTTGCTGGAATATAAATCCGACTCCATAATTGTGGCTAGCCTTAAATAATCACGCATTTGTTTTACAGATGTCATTTTTCTCCTCCTCTTTATAACCATACGGTTATATTTTATTTGATTGTAGCATAATAATGATACTATGTCAATAACCAAATAGTTATACTGACGAGGTGAAAACATGGCATTGTATCGCAGAATACGGGACTTGCGAGAGGACAACGACAAAACCCAAAAGGAGCTCGCTGAGTATCTCGGAATGAAACAGCCCCAATACTATCGCTACGAAACAGGGCAGAGAGACATTCCCACTGACATACTGATAAAGCTGTCTCACTACTACAATGTCAGCATTGACTATCTGCTGGGTGTCAGTGACACAAAAGAAATACGATAAAAGCCTGTGTACCGCACATTCGGCACACAGGCTTATTATTTTATACATATTTTAGTACATCTATTATTTTGTCAATCACCGGTACATCCGGGCGTAGGTTCTTATCCTTAAACCAGCCGTAGTTCATACGGATAGCTTTCATTCCGGCGTCTAACGCGCCCTGAATGTCGTTAATCGGGTGGTCGCCCACATATGTACACTCCTCCGGCTTAAGGCCAAGCTTATCGGCTACATAGATAAAAAGTCTCGGATCGGGCTTGTGTATGCCAACATCTCCGCTGACGGTCACTATATCGCAATAAGGACGCAATCCGCTCTCGTCCATCTTATGATTTTGGAGATAAGACGGTCCGTTGGTGATAACTCCAACGATATAACCCTTTTCTTTAAGCGTTTTCAGCAGAACATAGCTGTCTGCAAAAACTGCATTATGGTCGCCAAAAGTGTTGTCGTAATGCTGAGCCAGCACCTTAGGCGACGGAGCGTCGCTCCAGTGCCACATATCTATAAGCTGTGTGTACCATTTTTCACGGTCAACATAGCCGCCGTTGCCGGTGATACGCATATCGCTCTTTCGTTTTTCTCTTTCGTCCGCAGTTATATCGGGACAAAACTCGTCGAAAAATGCGTCCATATACCCCTCAAAAGCAAGGGTTCTGTCCTGCAAAGTTTCGTCAAAATCAAACAATACCGCTTTTGTCATATATCAACTGCTCCTTTAGCTCGTCTACGGAAGAAAAAATTTTTTCTTCTCTGAGATATTTAACCAATTCTATCCTGACTGTCTTGCCGTACAAGTCACCCGAATAATCAAAAATATGAGTTTCGCAAAGAGGCTCGTCCACTCTCCATGTAGGCCGTATGCCTATATTGGTAAACGCCTTGTACTCCTTTCCTTCCACAAAAGCCCGACTCTCATAAACGCCAAATTTAGGCACAATAAAATTCTCCGGCAAATGCTGATTTATGGTAGGAAATCCGATAGTTCTGCCTCGTTTGTCTCCTCCGACAACCTCGTTTTCAAAGGTAAAATTATACCCAAGCATATCATTAGCCGACTCAATGTCACCTGCCATAACAGCAGATCGGATACGAGTGGAGCTGATAGGTTTTCCGTCATAGTCAACATGCTCCAAAATACGCACCCAAATATCTTTTTCTTCCAAATGCTTACGCAAATCCATAGCGGACCACATGGCATTTTTGCCCATTCTGAAATTAAATCCGCAGAGAACAATGCCGGCACCCAGCCTGCCGATGATAACATTGTCAATAAAATCTATCGGACTTTGATTTTTTATTTCCTCAAAATCGGCGAAAATCGCATTGGGATATCTACGCTCAAATATACTGCGCTGCAACAGCGAAAATCTGTTGTTCACACAATATATTATTACGTCGTCCGCACCGGTAACAACTGTCCTGTGTGCCCTGTGCATTCCGTCAAAGTCGCCCAAAGCTACCGCAATTCGCTTTTTTCCCTTATTCTCCATACTTACGACTTAATCCCTCTTACTCAAAATTCTCGCCACGGTCAGCTGTCCGTCCGTGCATTTGCCGAGTCCCAAAAAGCAGTCGTCGCTGTCATAAACACGATACATCTCGCCATCGGTCAGCTCGCTTTTTACTCTGCCGCAGTCCAGTGCACCGCCATTAAAAAATCTCTTAGACTGTGCCGGTGACACGCTCACTTTTTTGTAGCAATCAAACATTCTGTCAATGTCGATAATAATGTCATCAAAGCCGACTCCGTCGTCCTTTCGCCTTTGGAGCTCGTCCAATGTGACTGCATCATCTAATCCGAAACCCATAGCGCCTGTCCGACGCAAAGAGGTCATAACAGCACCGCAGCCCAGATCCCTGCCTATATCGTCAATCAGTGAACGAATGTATGTGCCTTTAGTACACTCTACATCGATAGTGTATTCTCCGTCTGCAAATGACACAAGCTCAAGTCTTTTTATTTCCACATCGCACGGAATTCGCTCAACCTCAACACCTTTTCGGGCTAACTCATAAAGTCTAACACCGTCAACACTCTTTGCACTGTACATAGGCGGAAGCTGACTTATTTTTCCCCTAAATTTGTTCAGTGCCTTTTCGACATCTTCTCGGCCTGCTGTCACTTCATACTCGGCGGTAATCTCGCCGGTAATATCGAGTGTGTCCGTGGTTTTGCCTAAAACAAAAGTCGCCCGATAGCTTTTATCACTGTCGGGCAAAAAGTTCAAAAATCTTGTGGCACCGCCCAGCATAATCGGCAAAACGCCTGTAGCCATAGGGTCGAGAGTACCTGTGTGACCTGCCTTGCGCTCGCCAACAATGCCTCTGACTTTAGCCACAACGCCGAAAGAGGTAATGTCTTTTCCTTTATTTATACATATAATCCCCGTCATCGACTCAACATTTCCTCACCTTTTTTTACGAGCATCTGTTTAGCCTCCTCTACGCCGCAGTCAAACTTGCAGGCAGATGCCTGTTTATGACCGCCGCCTCCGAAGCAAGCCGCCAAAGCCGATGCGTCCACACTCTCATAGGTGCGTATAGAGCACTTACAAGTGCCGTCGGGCTTTTCTCTGATAGTGAGACCTATCTCTACACCCTCTGTCTGACGGGTGAGAGGTGCAATAGCCTCTGTCTCCTGCTCATTGGAGCCTGTCTTTTTATACATATCCTGAGTAACGGTGATAACGCAAATGCGCTCATTACAAAAGAACTGCATACCCTCTATTGCCATACGCTCAAGTGCGGCATATGTCTTTGTTTTTGTTTCAAACATAATGCGATTGATTTTTCCGTTATCTGCACCTAAGTCGATAAGCTCTGCTGCAGCACGATATGTGTTAGAGGTTGCACTGGAATATCTAAAGCAACCTGTGTCCGTAGTAAGTCCGGTGTACAAGCAGTTTGCAATATTCTTGTCAATATCGACTCCCAGAGCCTTTATTACTTTAAATATAATTTCACAAGCTGCGGCAGCGTCTGCGTTCAGCAAAAGATACTTTGCATAATCAGTGTTAGAGCCGTGGTGGTCTATACACATATCTATTTTACCGCCATAGACATCTTGCAAGGAGCCCAAAAGGTTCTCCGTCGCCACATCCACAGCAACTACATAGTCCTCATCAAAGCTCTGTATATCCAAGTCCTGCATAAGATACGCATATTTCTTTTGGATTTCGTCGGCACAGATTACACGGGCTTTTTTGCCTAATTTGAGCAATGCACGGCACAGTGCACAACCGCATCCTAAGGTATCGCCGTCCGGATGAGCATGAGTCAAAATCAAAATATTGTCTTTTTCTCTCAGTATCTGAGCACATTTTTCAACATTTATCTTCATTGTTTGCCTTTTCTTCTATATCCTTTAGCTTATCAAATAGTTCCATACCTTTTTCGATAGAATTGTCTGCAATAAACTTAAGCTCCGGTGTCTTGCGCAGGCGAAGGGAGGAGCCTAATCTGCCTCTGATAAATCCCGAGGCTGCCTTCAGACCCTTTACGGACTGAACTGTAGCGTCCATTCCCTCTATTGCGCTGACATAAATCTTAGCATAGCTCAAATCGTTGCTGACCTCTACCTTGACTATAGAGAGCATAGAGCTTACTCTCGGGTCCTTGACCTCTCTGAGTATCGCGTTCATCTCTCTCTTAATGTCCTCGGTAATTCTGTCAATACGATAACCTGCCATTACAAATCCTCACAAACTAATCTCTGTATTCCTCTACGACATAAGCCTCAAGAATATCTCCCTGTCTGATATCATCAAAATCTTTGAGAGATATACCGCACTCATAGCCTGAGGATACATCTTTAACCTCGTCCTTAAATCTCTTAAGGTTAGCAATCTCAACATCTGCAATCTGCTTTCCGTTACGAATGACACGAACCTTGCCGTCTCGGCGAATTGTGCCCGAAGTAACCAGCGAGCCTGCAATAGTGCCGGCAGAAGAAATCTTGTACACCTCTCTGACCTCAACGGTACCGGTATCGACATCACGATACTTAGGTGCACGCATTCCTCTCATAGCATTCTCTATATCCTCGATTGCATCATAGATAATATCATATGTCTTAATCTCAATGCCTTCACGGTCGGCATTTTCCTTAGCTGTAGGCTCAACACCTACATTAAATCCGACGATAATAGCATTAGATGCGCTTGCGAGCATAACATCACTCTCGCTGACAGTACCTACTGCACCGTGGATAATCTTAACCTTAACCTCGTCATTTTCTATCTTAAGCAGTGACTGCTTTACAGCCTCTACAGAGCCCTGAACATCTGCTTTTACAATGATATTCAGTTCCTTCATCTCGCCGTCCTGGAGAGTATCAAAGAGAGTATCGAGAGTAACCTTCTGGAATGCCTTGAATTCTTCTTCCTTAGCCTCTGCCTTTCTCTGCTCAACAAGCTGACGGGCAAGTTTTTCATCAGATACAGCATTGAACAAGTCACCGCTCATTGGCGCCTGGTCAAGTCCCATAATCTCAACAGGAACAGAAGGACCCGCCTCGTTGATTTTGCGACCTCTGTAGTCTGTCATTGCTCTAACCTTACCTACAGCTGTGCCTGCGATAATAATATCGCCTGAGCGGAGTGTACCGTTCTGTACAAGAAGCGTAGCAATAGGGCCTCTGCCCTTGTCGAGCTTAGCTTCAATAACAACACCCTTAGCCGCACGATTAGGATTAGCCTTAAGCTCACACATTTCTGCCACAAGGAGAATTGTCTCAAGGAGCTTATCTATACCCATTTTTGTCTTAGCCGAAACAGGTACGCAGATTACATCGCCGCCCCATTCTTCCGGAACAAGCTCGTGCTCTGTGAGCTGCTGCATAACTCTCTCCGGGTTTGCGCCCTCTTTATCCATCTTGTTGATAGCTACAATAATCTCTACACCTGCTGCTTTTGCGTGGTTAATAGCCTCGATAGTCTGAGGCATAATACCGTCGTCGGCAGCTACTACGAGCACTGCGATATCTGTGGACATTGCACCTCTTGCACGCATGGCTGTAAAAGCAGCGTGTCCCGGTGTATCAAGGAAAGTAATAACCTGCTTGTCGGGAGTAACTACCTGGTACGCACCGATAGCCTGAGTAATACCGCCTGCCTCTGTAGAAGTAACATCTGTATTGCGGATAGCATCAAGTATAGAGGTCTTGCCGTGGTCAACGTGACCCATAACGCACACTACAGGTGGGCGTGATACAGCATTTTCATCGTTTTCGTCCTCTTCCTCGATAATCTTATCTTCGATAGAAACGACAACCTCTTTTTCTACCTTTGCGCCTAATTCTGTAGCAACAATTTCGGCTGTGTCGTAGTCGATAACCTCATTTACGGTTACCATCATGCCTAGCTTCATAAGAGCTTTGATAACCTCGGTAGCTGTCATACGCAACAACGAAGCAAGCTCACCTACGGAAATTTCTTCCGGAACGGTAATCTTAATCTGTTGCTTCTTTCTCTGCTCTGCAATACGAGCGAGACGCTGACTCTCTGTCTCTTTCTTTGAGCGAGCGTGCATACCCTGCGGCTTTTTCTTTCTGTACTGCTTAGACTTTTGGTTAAGCTTCTGCTTCTTCTGGTAGTCTTGAGTAGTATTAGCCGGTGCAATATCGTCGTATTTTTGGTTATACTTTTCGAGGTCTACATTGTTCACTCTTGTGTCAATGTGACGAGTCTCGCCCTTTGTTCTTGCCTGAGGTGCCTGTGTAGCCTTTTTCTTAGCCTTCTCCTCGGCACGCTTTGCAGCCTGTTCTGCCATCTGAAGTATAGCAGCCTGGCTCTCACGCTTTTTGTTCTTTGAGTCGTTTTTCTTAGCATCGGTCTTTGGCTTCTTAGGAGCATCTTTTTTCTCTTTTACCTTTTTTGTGGCAAAATATGAGTCAAAGTTCTCTACACTGTTCTTTTGGGTAACGAGGTCAAATACCACATTCAGCTCACTGTCTGTAAGCACTGTGTTAGCCTTTTTTGCGGGGCCGTCACAGTATTCGCCCAACAACTCAATCAGTTCTTTATTCTGCTTTCCCAAATCCTTTGCAAGATCCGAGACTTTAATTTTATTTATTACCATACGCATTTTCCTCCTGATTCAGTAACTCGATTATTCTGTTTGCAAAATTAGTATCGTCCACTGCAATCACTCCTGCTCGGTAGCCCAAATCCATATGGATTTCGTCGATTGTTTCCTCCACCTTGCAGCTCACTAAATTGGGGCAATGGCTCTCGCTGGCTCTGTCGAACTCCTCTATCAACCTCGACGATATATCCGAGGCAAATATAATCAACTTAGCCTTGCGGGATTTAAGCGATTTCATCGCCATATCGTGTCCCATTGCCAACTTGCCCGCTCTGCGTGCGAGCCCAAGCATCTGTAGATACTTTTTATTCTGCATTTTTTATTTCTTCTTCCATTTTGGTATATACTTCATCGCTGATTTCTGTACCGAAGGCACGCTCAAATGCTTTTTTCTTTCTTGCCATATTCAGGCAGCCCGGATTTTTGCATACATATGCGCCTCTGCCGGAGGCTTTGCCTGTTAGGTCGAGGCTAACCTCGCCGTCTGGCGATTTCACCACTCGCACAAGAGTGCGCTTGTCGAACATCTCGCCGCAACCGGTGCATTTTCTCAGCGGTATTTTTTTCGCTTTCATAGCAGTCTCCTGTTATTCTTCTTCGCCTTCATAAAATCCCGATTCAGGCTTTATGTCGATTTTCCAAGAGGTGAGCTTTGCAGCAAGTCTTACATTCTGACCCTTGTTGCCGATAGCCAACGAAAGCTGATCGTCAGGCACGGTAGCACGACAAGCCTTTGCATCCTCGTCGAGAATCTCTACGCTTACAACATCTGACGGAGCAAGTGCTGCAGCGACGAACTCCTTAGGATCCTCACTGTACTTAACTATATCAATCTTTTCACCGCCGAGAGCCTCAACAATATTCGATACACGCTGACCTCTCGGACCGATACAAGCACCTACAGGATCGACATCCTCGTCCTTAGAATATACAGCAATCTTAGTACGGGAGCCTGCCTCACGGGATACTGACATAATCTCGATTGTGCCGTCAAAAATCTCCGGAACTTCTGTCTCAAAGAGTCTGCGAACGAGACCCGGGTGAGTACGGGAAATCATAATCTTAGGTCCCTTTGTGCCGTCCTTTACATCCACTACAAAAATCTTTGTGGTGTCGCCCTCGTGGAAGACTTCGCCCGGCACCTGCTCTGATTTTGGAAGAATAGCCTCGTTCTTGCCGATTTCGAGAGTAATATTTCCGGTTACAGGATCAATGCGGGACACCTTAGCAGTGAGGAGCTCCTGATTTTTGCTTTGGAACTCTTGGAGAATCTGTCCTCTCTCTGCCTCTCTGATACCCTGACGGATAACGTGCTTTGCAGTCTGTGCCACAATTCTGCCGAAATCCTTTGTCTTGAGCGGAATGTCGATAGTACCGCCTACCTTTGCGGACTTTCTTATCATCTGCGCCTGCTCGAGAGTCAGGTCGGTGTCGGGATCCTCTATCTCGTCTACTACATTCTTTCTTACATAGACCTTTATTTTTTGCTTTTCGGGATCAATGTCGCAGTGTACAATATCCTTTCCGTTATAATCGTGCTTTGCAGCAACAATGATTGCCGAAGAAATTTTGTCGTACAAATATTCCTCCGATATTCCTTTTTCGGCTGTAAGCATTTTTACTGCCTCAAAAAATTCCTTACTCATTTTCCTATCATCCTTTCGGTTTATATTTCTTGGTTAAAGTCATTTATATCAAAATCATCAAGCTTAACATACGAGGTATCCTTTTTACTAACGGTAATCTCGCTGTCATCCTGCAGCTTAACGGTGATTTGTTTATCCTGATATGCGGTCAGTATTCCGTTGAAATCACGCACACTGTCAATGGGCCTTATTGTGCGCATCATAACGGGAGAGCCGATATACTTTTCAAAATGGGAGTCACGCACAAGCTCTCGCTCCACTCCCGGAGACGCAACCTCCAGCATATAACTCTGCGATATAGGGTCGTTGTCGTCCAACGCTTTAGACAGCGCTCTCGAAAAATCCACACAATTGTCTATGGATACACCGCCGTCCTTGTCGATGAACACACGAAGATACCAATCCGTGCCTTCTTTTTGGAATCTTACATCCCACAATTCCACGCCCTGCTCGTCTGCAATGGGAGCACAAAGCTTTTCTACCTCAGACACAGTATTCTGCTTAGCCAATATAACACCACCCTAAATAATAAAAATAAGCGGACCCCGAGGCCCACTCAAATTGGTTTGTAAACTTACTGTAATATATTATATATTATAATTACGATTTGTCAAGAACTATTTTTTCACAAAAGCTCTGACCGCCTTAATAAAATACGGCAAAAGAATGGCTATTCCGTAAATATCCGCAAAAATAACCAGCGGTATGCAGAACACGACAACCAAAACACACTGCTTTGTGCTCAGCTCGTCCACTCTCAAAAACAGTGAGCAAAAGCCGGTGTATGAGCCGTCGGTAATCAGTCCGGCACACAGAGATACCGACAACATCTGCGGCACAGTCAGCTCAAGAGTCGCCACACCGCTTTTAGTTAGGCAAAAAGACACCAAAAACGTCAGCCCGAACGACACAAAAAATATCAGCAATGATGAAATTATATATTTTTTTGCAACTTTCTTTTCCATACCGTGATAATAGCACATACCGTTCATATTTTCAAGAGTATAGTATTGCAAATTTTGAAATAAAAAGCTATAAAATAAGTGCATAATATACAAGAGGTGTTATTTATGGATTTAATCAAAAATATCGAAAAATCAAAAGTTCTTGAACTAAAAGAAGAAGTTATCGCTCAGCCCGGTCAGGTTGTCAGCAAGACCTTAGCCCAGAATGACGCAGTCAGCATCACTCTGTTTGCTTTTGCCGACGGTGAAGAAATCAGCACTCACGAGTCCGGCGGAGACGCTTTTGTTACCTGCCTTGAGGGTACCGGCATAATCACAATAGACGAAGTAGAACACGAAGTAAACAAGGGCGACGCAATCGTTATGCCCGCAAAGCATCCACATGCTGTTCACGGCAAGTCCAATTTCAAAATGCTGCTCGTAGTAGTATTCTGATTTGGTGCAAATAATAAAACAACCTCCTATGGCAGTAACACTAACCATAGGAGGTATATTTTTTGCTTAAAACTGTCAATCAATCCGCTAAATCAATATATCATTATCCGAATCTGCCGTTGATGTATGCTTCGGTACGAGGGTCGGTGGGGGAAGAGAATATTTTTTTCGTTTCATCGTACTCAATCACTTCACCTAAAAGGAAAAAGGCTGTTCGGTCCGAAATTCGCATAGCCTGCTGCATGGAATGAGTGACTATGACTATAGTATAGTTCTTTTTAAGCTCCGACACGAGTTCTTCAATCTTGGAGGTAGAAATCGGATCCAGAGCAGAGGTAGGCTCATCCATAAGTATAACCTCCGGGTTTACTGCCAAAGCACGAGCGATACACAGCCTCTGCTGCTGACCGCCGGACAGTGCCAATGCGCTCTTTTTCATCTGGTCCTTCACTTCGTTCCAAAGAGCCGCCTGCTTCAGCGAACGCTCAACTATTTTGTCCAATTCCTTTTTCTTTTTAATCCCGTGAGTAATAGGGCCATAGGCAATGTTGTCATAAATGCTCATAGGAAAGGGGTTAGGCTTTTGGAACACCATACCCACCCTTTTGCGCAATTCGTTGGGGTCGATGTCGTTGTATATATCCGTACCGTCAAAGAGAATTTTTCCGCTGATTTTGCAACTCGGAATAAGGTCGTTCATTCTGTTAAGAGTTTTGATAACAGTGGATTTTCCGCATCCCGACGGGCCGATAAAAGCTGTAACCTTCTTTTCCGGCAAGGTCATGCTGATGCCCTTGACTGCCTTAAAATCGCCATAGTATAGTTCAAGATTTTGTATTTCAAATTTTCCCATAATTTCACCATTATTTGTTTTGTAGTTTCTTAGCCAAAGCCGAGGACACTCCGTTTATTACCAGCACTACTCCCAAAAGCACAACCGCTGTTGCATATGCCTCGTCTGTATGCAATCCCTCGTTAAGCAGCGAATACAGATGCACTGACAGAGTTCGTGCCGATGAGGTGAGCTTTGTCGCCGCATCCGGTACAGTTCCTGCTGTATATATAAGTGCCGCAGTCTCGCCCACGATTCTGCCTATAGCCAAAATTATGCCCGACAAAATACCGGGAGTAGCCGACGGCAAAACAATTTTGAATATAGTACGCAGCTTTCCTGCACCGAGCCCATACGAAGCCTCTCTGTAGGAATTGTCAACAGCTATCAAAGCCTCCTCAGAGGTTCTTATTATTATAGGCAGCACCATAATCGCCAATGTAAGCACTCCCGCTATAAGTGAATATCCCCACTGACGGGCAATAACAAACGCTAAAAAGCCAAACAAACCGTATACTATGGACGGAATACCCGACAATGTCTCATTAGTCACTCGTATGAGCTTTACAAATTTTGAGCCTTTTCGTGCGTACTCCACTAAATATATCGCCGAAAAGATGCCCACGGGCACAGCAATAAGCAGAGTAAGAAATGTAAGATATACAGTATTCAATATAGACGGGAGCATAGAGAGATTTTTGCTGTCGAACTTTGGGGCAAACAGCTCCGGTCGTATGTTAGGCATGCCCTTTACCATAATGTATCCGATAATAAATACCACAACGCATACGGTGATTATCGCAGACAAAATAACCAGCAGATACATTATCAGGGATTTTGGGTGCTTTAGATATTCCTTTAGCCTATTCATTATTCAATCCCCTTTTTCTCTGTCAAAATAGAAAAGCAGATATTGATTATCAGTATGAATACAAAGAGCACCACCGCCGTGCCTATCAGTGCCTGCCTGTGCAGTCCGGAGGCATAAGCCATCTCCAGCACAATATTACCGGTCAGCGTGCGTACGCCTGACAACACCGACTGCGGCATAACAGCCTGATTACCTGCCACCATTACTACTGCCATTGTTTCGCCTATAGCTCTGCCGATTCCAAGGATAACTCCGCCCGATATTCCCGACTTCGCCGCCGGAATAACCGTCTTGAATATTCCTCGCTCCTTAGTCGCTCCGAGAGCTAACGCTCCCTCAAAATATTGGGTAGGCACTGCTCTCAACGAGGACTCCGCCGTGTTGATTATTGTAGGCAAAATCATAATACCCAAAAGGACAGAGGCTGTGAGTATGCCCTTACCGCTTGAGTTATAATCAGTCAGTCTTTGTACAGCCGGCACAATTACCACCAGGCAGAAGAATCCGTACACGATTGACGGAACGGAGGCTAAGAGATTGACCATCGGTTTCATAAATCTGTACAGACCTTTAGGACAATAAAATGCCATAAAAACGGCAGTAAGTATCCCAATAGGTACGCCCACTATTATCGCTCCTGCAGTAACATAAATGCTCGCTACCATCATAGGGAATATGCCGAATACTTCTTCTCTCGGTTTCCATTCTCTGCCGAATATAAAATTTTCAAATCCTATTTTGTCGATAGCCGGCACGCCGTTCACAAATATAAACCTGCATATCATAACGACCGCCAGCACCGACAGGCAGGCGCAGAGCAAAAATACTGCTCCCATCGCCTTTTCGCCTATCTTGCTGTGTGATTTCAAATTGTCACCCTATTACTTAATGTCAGCCCACTGAGTTGTGTTGCCGAGGAATATATCCTTGACCTGCTCAGGAGTGAGGTTGTCAACTGCATTTTCCTTATTTACGATTACTGCGATACCGTCCAGTGCAATTTTTGTAGGTGCGAGCACCTTCTTTTCATCGTCCTTCAGCTCTCTTGAGCTCATTGCTATATCTACGGCACCCTGAATTGCAGATTCGATACCTGCCGATGAGCCGGATTCCTGAATTTCTATCTTAACATCCGGATTGAGCTTCTTGTACTCGTCTGCCAAAACATTCATCACCGGTGCTACAGAAGTTGAGCCTGCAAGAGTGACAGTGCCCTTTTTGCCTGATGCTTTATAGTCGTTATTAGGGCTGACTCCGATATAACCCTCTTTGTTAATTACAGACTCACCCTGTTTACTGAGGATGTAGGATACAAAATCCTTTGCCACATCCGAGAGCTTACCGTCCTGGTATGCAATAATAAACGGTCTCTGAAGTGTGTATGTGCCGTCCTTGATTGTGTCGGTAGAAGCCTCTACGCCGTTGAGCTTTACTGCCTTTACGGTATCGGACAGTGAACCGAGCGAAACATAGCCGATTGCATTTTTGTTGCCCTGCACCGTAGACATCATAACAGAAGTTGAGTTGGTAATCTCTGCGCTCTGTACGGTAGCGTCCTTGTCATTTGCATCTCTGATACCCATAAGCTCGGTAAAAGCATCTCTTGTACCCGAACCTTCCTCACGGGAAATTACTGTAATGCCGCCTGTTGCGCCTTTGTTTGCGTCTGTATTGCTTTTGTCCGTATTATTCTTTGAGGAGCAGCCTGCAAAAATTCCTACCACAAGAGCTGCCAAAATCATCAATGAAATTACGCTGATTTTTATGTTTTTTGTTTTCATTTTTCTTTCCTTCTTTCATAGTCTGCACCTTTTCGGTACAAACAAATGATACATTCCCAATATTAAAATCCCACAAATCCTGCGTAAAAGTCTGATTAAATTTTGGTAAAAGAGATTTTTCCTGTTTTTTACGAAAAATTAAAGCCGCCTGCGTAAAACAAGCGACTTTAAGTAAGAAAGGAAATAAAAAAATGAAAATTGAAAGGAGCTTAATTATTTATTGTCGATGAGATCCCAATCGTCCAAGTCATCCATAGTGTCAAGCCAAGACTCAGTCTTTCGGTTCAGTTCCTTCTTTTGCTTTTCCTTTTTCTTTTTGTCTTCGTCAGAACCTCCGAACAATCCGGATAAAAATGCAAGTGTAAGTAACATATAACTCATCTCCTTTGACTACATAATATCATATTCTCCCAAAATGTAAATGTCTCTCTGTTCGTGAGTCCAATTTTTTGGACCGTGAGTGATTAGCCCATCCAAGTATAGCTGTAGGCGCTGTTCACATACACCTGATATGATGCCGGTGCAGTATCGGACGGATAGTCAATGTTGACATAATCTGTTGTTCCGGCAGTCTCACACTCCGGATAAGTGTAGTCATATCCGAGACATCTTCCGTTTTTATCGAAAAATACTGCTGCAACCTCAACAGAAAAAAGGTCTTTTGAACCGGTATTTGTTGCACCGATAACCAATCTTCCGGCTGATTTTGAATCGGTTACATCCAGAGAAATTTTGCTTGCACCGCAAACCATATTTTCAGCTTTTTCGGCAGAAATTTTTACCTTATAGCTGGAATAATTCAAGAACATATATGTGTTAGGGTCAGATGGTGCGCTCGCATTAAGTGCACAGCTTCTGTTTGGATCAAGACAATAGTTTACATCCTGCTTGCTGTCGATTAGCTTGCCTTTAGCGTCATAATACAACACCGTAACAGTTACTTTTACCGGTGTTTTATTCTTGTTGGTGACTATGCTTACTACTCCTCCGCAGTCAACGATATTATAATTCTTGACTGTAATTTTTTTAAGGTCAACCGATGGCGCTTTTACTGTAACCTTGCAGGTGTATTTTTTGCCTCCGGTGAGCTTTGCGGTAATTGTGGTTTTGCCGGCTTTTTTAGCCTTAACAACGCCCTTAGACGATACCGTTGCCACGGACTTTGAGCTTGATGACCATGTAACCTTTTGTTTTGTGCCCGAAACCTTAAGCGTATAGCTGTTCGTCTCTGTGAGGGTCAACGAAGTTTTGTTGATTTTAGGTGTTTCCACAGTCACCTTGCAGGTGTATTTTTTTGAGCCTACTTTTGCTGTAATTGTGGCTGTACCTTTTGCTTTTGCCGTAACCTTGCCCTTTGAGTTTACGGTAGCAACGCTTTTTTTGCCGGTTGACCACTTTACCTTTTTATTTGTGCCGCTTACCTTTAGAGTGTAGGTCTGGCCCTTGACGAGAGTCTTTTTTATGGCATTGATTTTTGCCTTAGTTGCCGCCTGAGCTGTGATAACGCCTGTTGCAGCAGGAATTGCGACAGGGGCTAAACCCGAAGCAGACAGCACCATAATCAGTGACAACAAAACACTTATACTTTTTTTCATAAAAAACAACTCCTTTTTAAACTATTATACAATAGTCTGCCTATACAATGGTGTGCTGACAGCACAGTCACGATTATCATATAAGACACAACAAAAAAGAGCCTTTGGAAATCCAAAGACTCTTTCGTCAGTCAATATGAGGTTAATTATTTGCTAGCCTCTTCTACTGCAACTGCGCAGGCAACTGTAGCACCTACCATCGGGTTGTTACCCATACCGATAAGTCCCATCATCTCAACGTGAGCAGGAACAGAAGAAGAACCTGCAAACTGAGCGTCGCTGTGCATTCTGCCCATAGTATCTGTCATACCGTATGAAGCAGGACCAGCAGCCATATTATCAGGGTGAAGTGTACGACCTGTGCCGCCGCCTGATGCTACTGAGAAGTATTTCTTGCCCTTCTCTACGCACTCTTTCTTGTATGTGCCTGCAACAGGATGCTGGAAACGAGTTGGGTTAGTTGAGTTACCTGTGATAGATACATCAACGCCCTCTTTCCACATGATAGCAACACCTTCGGTAACATCATTAGCACCATAGCAATTTACTTTTGCACGGAGGCCGTCGGAATATGCCTTGCGGAATACTTCCTTAACCTCGCCGGTGTAATAATCCATCTCTGTCTCAACATAAGTGAAGCCGTTGATTCTTGCGATAATCTGAGCAGCATCCTTGCCGAGACCGTTAAGGATAACTCTAAGAGGCTTTTTTCTTACCTTATTAGCTTTTTCGGCGATACCGATAGCACCCTCTGCAGCAGCAAAGGACTCGTGACCTGCCAAGAAAGCAAAGCACTCTGTATTTTCTTCAAGGAGCATCTTACCCAAGTTACCGTGACCGAGACCAACTTTTCTCTGGTCAGCAACAGATCCGGGTATACAGAATGACTGAAGGCCTTCACCGATAGCTGCGGCAGCCTCGGATGCCTTAGTAACACCCTTCTTGAGAGCGATAGCGCAGCCTACTGTGTAAGCCCACTTTGCATTCTCAAAGCAGATAGGCTGAATACCCTCTACGATTTTGTAAGGGTCAAAGCCTTTAGCCTGGCAAATTTCTCTGCATTCTTCAATTGATTTAATATCGTATTTAGCGAGAACATCAAGGATTTGCTTCTCACGTCTTTCGTATGATTCAAATAAAGCCATTATTATGTCCTCCTTATTCTTTTCTTGGGTCGATAATCTTAACAGCATCTGCTACACGGCCATACTGACCCTGTGCCTTTTCGAATGCTGTGTTAGCATCGTCACCTGCTTTGATGAAGTCCATCATCTTGCCGAAGTTTACAAACTTGTAGCCGATGATTTCGTTGTCGGCATCGAGAGCGATACCTGTTACATAACCGTCTGTCATCTCAAGGTAACGAGGACCCTTTGCAAGAGTACCGTACATTGTACCTACCTGAGAGCGAAGACCTTTACCGAGGTCCTCAAGACCTGCACCGATAGTAAGACCGTCCTCTGAGAATGCACTCTGTGAACGACCGTAAACGATCTGGAGGAAAAGTTCTCTCATAGCTGTGTTGATAGCGTCGCAAACAAGGTCTGTGTTGAGAGCCTCAAGGATTGTTCTGCCCGGGAGAATTTCTGCTGCCATAGCTGCAGAGTGAGTCATACCTGAGCATCCTACTGTCTCTACGAGAGCCTCTTGGATAACGCCGCCTTTAATGTTAAGGCTGAGCTTGCAGCAACCCTGCTGAGGTGCGCACCAGCCGATACCGTGTGTAAAACCGGATATGTCCTTAATTTCTTTAGCCTTAACCCACTTAGCTTCTTCCGGAATCGGAGCTGCACCGTGAGCAACACCCTGAGCTACAGGACACATAGTTTCAACTTCATGTGAATAAGTCATATAGATTACTCCTTCCATTTTTTACCATTTAAGTACAAATATAACCCTAATATTTGTGCAAATAATAATTTTCTAAATTATCTTTTGTATTATACCCAATTTATTTCTGATGTTCAAGGGGAATAACAAAATTTTGACAATTTTTACACAATTACTTAAAAAATCACCTCAATTTTTAGGTAAAGAATAAACCAAGGGCTCAACAAGTCCTTGGTTTATTTGATTTGTTATTTTTTTACAGTCTCGATAATACCGTCTGCAAGACCTGCCAAAGACTGAATTTCAGACGGGATAATAATCTTTGTTGCCTGGCCGTCGGCAGCCTTTGAAAATGCCTCAAGTGCTTTCAGCTTAAGCACAGCATCATTAGCATTAGCCTCGTTCAAAAGCTTGATAGCCTCTGCCGATGCTCTCTGTACTGTCTCAATAGCCTGAGCCTCGCCCTCTGCCTCACGCATTTTTGCCTCTTTTACAGCTTCTGCACGGAGGATTGCCGACTGCTTTTCTGCTTCTGCCTCAAGAATCTTTGACTCCTTGTGTCCCTCGGCTACAAGGATACGGGACTGCTTTTCGCCCTCTGCACGAAGAATGGACTCACGGCGCTCACGCTCAGCCTTCATCTGCTTTTCCATTGCATCCTGAATCTCACGGGGAGGGATAATATTCTTAAGCTCTACTCTGTTCACCTTAATGCCCCACGGGTCTGTTGCTTCATCAAGAATCACTCTGATTTTTGCATTGATGGTGTCACGGGAGGTGAGAGTTGAGTCGAGCTCAAGCTCGCCGATAATGTTACGCAGTGTGGTAGCAGTCAAGTTTTCAATAGCGGAAATCGGGCTCTCAACACCGTAGCAGTAAAGCTTAGGATCAGTAATTTGGAAGAACACAACTGTGTCTATCTGCATTGTTACATTATCCTTTGTGATAACTGCCTGTGGCTTAAAGTCAACTACCTGTTCCTTGAGCGAAACACTCTTTGCGAGTCTGTCGATGAACGGCACCTTTACGTGCAAGCCTGTCTGCCATGTTGCGTAATATGTGCCGAGACGCTCAATAACGAATGCCTTTGACTGCGGTACTACTCTGATATTAGCCAAAACGAGTGCAATCAGAGCAATAACTACTAAAAAGATAATAACGATTGTTACAGGATTCATAATAATTTCTCCTTTTCCCTATAAACAAAACTGAATTTATTTTTTACTTACCAATAATTTTACGCCGTCTATTTTGTCGACTCTGACGATTTCGCCGGACTCAATAATGTCGCCGGACGACGAACGGGCAGTCCATACCTTTCCGTCGATTTTGACGCTGCCTGTCTCCGAGATATTGTCTATCTGCTCCAAAACAACAGCCTCACCGCCGATACATCGGTCTGCATTTGTGTGCTGAATAGTGACGGCAAGTTTTTTCTTCGCAATGGGTCTGGTAACAGCCAAAGTTAGAACCGATATGCCTATCGCCACCAAAATCTGCACAAGTGTACTTCCTCCGCAGAATGCCGCTATGAGTCCGCCTATTGAGCCCAGCATAAACCAAATCGAAACCAGCTGAACCGTTATGCCCTCAAGCACTCCGAAAAGCAAAATCAACACCGCCCAAACGATGTACATAATTACTTGTGTTTTCATAACCTCCGCCTCTCATAATATTCATACGGAATATGTTCATATCATCTTCCATATGTTGCGCTAATTATACCATATTTTCACATAATATTCAATATATAGCGTATCTGCGAGACGAGATTTACACTCTGTTCACAACTTACCACAAGGACTTGTGGTCAGGGCACATCTGTGTTATTCCTATTGTATCCAAAAAATTGTACCATAAAAAATCCCCCTTCGGCACACGCCTAAAGGGGATTGAAAAATTCTGTATTTAGTACTTAATCGGAGTAGAATCAAGATACTTATTTACCATAAGTGCTACCTTGAATACGATAGCGTCGTCAAATTCTCTCAAGTCAAGACCGGTGAGTTTTTTAATTTTTTCGAGTCTGTAAACGAGAGTGTTACGGTGAACAAAGAGCTTTCTCGATGTTTCGGAAACATTAAGATTGTTCTCAAAAAACTTTTGGATAGTGAACAAGGTTTCCTGATCGAGAGAATCAATAGAGCCTTTTTTGAACACTTCTCTGAGGAACATCTCGCAAAGAGTGGTAGGCAGCTGATAGATAAGTCTGGCAATGCCCAAATTATCATAGCTGATGATAGAACGCTCGGTATCGAACACCTTGCCTACCTCAAGAGCAACCTGTGCTTCCTTAAAAGACTTAGCAAGCTCCTTGACACCTGTTACGCAGGTGCCGATACCTACGATAGCGGTACAATAGAACTCTGTGGAAAGTGTGTCGCAGATAGACTGTGCCAGCTTTTCCAAATCCTTTGAGTCAACATTTGGTCTTACTTCTTTAATAAGAGCAATATCGGTCTCATTTATGTTGATAACAAAATCCTTCGTTTTGTCCGGAAAGAAATTCTGGATAACATCAAATACCGAAACATCATTAGTCTTTGTAACTCTGATAAGAAAAACAACTCTAGACGCATCGTTATTGAATCTAAGTTCACGGGATTTGATATAAATATCTCCCGGCAAGACATTGTCCAAAATTACATTCTTAACAAAATTGGAACGGTCAAATTTTTCATCATTATTCTTCTTTATTTGGTCGAGAGCTACTGCAATGATGCCTACATAGTGGCGGCTCATCTCGTCGGTACCGTCAACAAAAACGGCGTACTCCGGATGAACACTGTCGCCGAATGCCTTGTAGGTGCAGGAATCAACACATATAAGAGAACCATTGAACACGCCTGCTGCAATGACGCCCTTTCTTACCTCTCCGATAAGTCCAAGCTCGCTGCATGAAATAATAGCACCGCTTTCGTCTACAACACCGATAATACGGTCGGTAGCCTCTCTCATCTGGTTAATTACGCTCTGAAACAGTCTGTTCGGCATTTGGATAACCTCCTCATTTCTCGCTCAATTTTTAATTCTGCACAAAAAAAGAGCAAACTAATTGTATATATTATACAATCAATTTGCCCACTTTGCAACTTTTTTAACAAAAAAATTTTTATTTTCTTGTGCTTTTTGCATAACATTTACCAAACACCCCTATATATTGTGTATGCAAAAAATTTTTACCAATTATATTGATACTCACTTTTCCATAATTTTCTTTTTTTCGTCGGAATTTATATATCTGCACTGTCCCAATGCCAAATCTTTGTCTAAAATGAGCGAACCCATCGCCTCTCGATGCAGTTCCGTAACAGTCAATCCGTGTTTTTTGAACATTCGCTTAATCTGATGATACAATCCCTGATGCAAAACCACCTTCGCCACTGTTCTGTCCTCGTTCAAGATCGACAGCTCTGCCCTAAGCAGCTTTTCATCATTGAGAGTCATACCGCTCTCAAAATCCGACTTGACCTCCTCTGTAACAGGCTTGTCCAATGTGACAATATATGTCTTGTCGATATGGTGCGCAGGCGAAAGTATATTATGTGCAAATTCACCGTCATCGGTAATAAGCATAAATCCGGTGGTATCCTTGTCAAGCCTGCCGGCAGGAAAAAGTCCACGCCTTTTCATATCCTCCGGCAAAATATCTACCACCGTCTTGTCGCCCTTTCCGTCGCTGGCAGAAATTACGCCCTTAGGCTTATTCATCATAATATAGACAAACTCGGAGTTACCTACAGTCTTACCGTCCACAGTTATAGAATCCGACTCTGTACATTTGGTTTCACCCTTTTTTATTACCGTACCGTTCAGCGATACTCTGCCTTTTTTCAAAAGTTCCTTTGCGCCCGAGCGTGTAATATTCAGTTCTCTCGCTAAAATCTTATCTAATCTGTCGCTCATTTAAGTTCTACCAAAAAGCCGTCCTTAGCTGAGGTATCACACAGGTCTGCGCCTATCAGCACACCGTCATAAACCATCAGGTCGGCTATTACATTCTTATTATTCTTGTAGTTAGTGATTGAATATGTGTACAGCGTTACTGTCTTTCCCTTATATTTTGACAGGTCAAAGTCCTGCTTTTTCTGGATATCGTTGTATCTGTTGTACACATCGTTGAATACTGTAGGGATAGTGACCTCCTTAGAGGTTTCCTTGCCATCGGTCTCATAGCCTAATGACTGTATGTACTCAACTCTCTCCTTGTTCGTCTTGCAACTTATGGAGGCAGACGAAGACACGGAAGAACTGTGATTTCCTACAAATGTGAGTATAACCACAATAATTCCCGTGACAGCGAGTATTCCGCCGAATATAGCCTTAGGCTTAGCCTTTATTGTAAAAACTTGCATAAAATCACCTAAATAATCTTATGCAAGTCTGAACAGAAATATTATTTTTTCACTATGCTCTGGAGCACCTTGTTAGCAATAGGTCCTGCAGTGGAGGAGCCATAGCCGCCGTTCTCAACAGTAACGACGAACGCATACGGATTTTTCTCATCATCCATAAAGCCGACGAACCAAGCAATATCGTGAGAGGCATCGCTGTCTATCTGTGCCGTACCGCTCTTTGCGCAGAGCTTAAGACCGGGATAATTGCTGTCTCCGTACTTTTCCTTAACATCATAGCGCATCATATCTTTCATTTTTGATGCTACGGTGCTGCTCATAAGCTCCACCTTATTAGCAGGTAAAGTAATATTGAGCGCATTGCCTGCCTGATTAGCCAATGAGTTGACTATATTGAACGAAACTGCAGAGCCGCCGTTAGCCACTGCGCTGACAATACGAAGCATAGTAATGGGGGCAACTCTCGTATCGCCCTGACCGATACCGGTCCAGCCCACAAGGTCATCTGCAGCATTATTCTTTAAATCAAACTTACCCTCAAAAGACTTTATTGCTCCGCTGATTGTAATTTGGGAGCCTATGCCGAGCTCTTTGGCAGTAGCATTCAGCTTTTCAGGGCCTAATTCTATTGCTATTTGGGCAAAGACTGCGTTACAACTCTGCGCCAAAGCATTTTTAAAATTGATATGTCTACCGTGATTGCCGTTGCAGGTTATAGCCACGCCGCTCTTAGGCTGATATGCGCCGTTACAATCCCAGGTGCGCTCGTAGATATCATCGATATTCTCTATAGCGCAAATTGCTGTAACAATCTTAAAGGTAGAACCGGGCACATACTGAGCGGACAAAAGTCTGTTGATATACACACCCTCATACCGACTGCTCGTATTGAGAGTATCGGGTACATTTTCCACATCATAGCTGGGAGAAGATACAGAACAAATCAAGTCACCTGTCTTATAGTTCACTACACCCACAGTTCCTTTTCTGCCATCCAGTGCCTGATATGCAACCTTGCATATATCGCTGTCGATAGTCAGTTTCATATCATTGCCTCTGCCGTACCGCTCGATATTGTACACGCCGAACAGGATACTGTAACCCGTCAGTTTTGTATCAAATGCCGACTGAACGCCTGTAGAAATGAAGTTCTTTGGGTCACCGACAATATGCAGTGTAGCCTTACGAACAGTGGCGTCATCGGAATATTTTCTTTCGCCCTTTACTGTTTCGGCAAGTTTTTTATCATTTTTATCATATATTGTACCTGCGCCTATGAGAGTGCCGTCGCTGTACATATGACGATTAAATCTTTTCATTACCCACTCGTCGCCGTTGTTGACCAAGGACACGGTCATAAACACAAGTCCAACCACGAACAACGCCGAAAGTATCCAGAGGAATATGCCTCTCTTAGTAATCATTCTCATTTCTTCTTAGCACCTCCCAGGTAGCTGTAGGTACGGACATCTGACGCCTTAATGAAAGCGAGGATAGCCCAGCAAGCCATCATAGAAGAACCGCCTTGACTGACAAAAGGAATGGTAACACCTGTCAGCGGCAGAATATCTGTAATTCCGAATATATTAAGTCCTGTTTGGAACAAAAGCATTCCCGCTCCTGCAACGGCACCGATAGAATAGAAAGCCGAACGGGAAGCGATAGAGTTCACAAGAGCCGACACGGCTATACATACAAAACTCAAAATCATAGCAATACCGAAAATAAAGCCCCATTCCTCACAGATAACGCCGAAAATACTGTCCGACATAGCGGCATACACATTGCGCACATTGCCGTTTCCGATACCAAGGCCGAATAATCCGCCGCTTGCCATTCCGACAAGTACCCTTGTCTGCTGCCAACCCTGAGAGTCGGCATAGTCCCAAACATGTCTGTATGCGGCAAATCTGTTTTTTACATATGTCTTATACTTAAGCACAATAGCTGCGCCCATAACAGCGGAGCCGACAGCCAATCCGATGGTCTTTATGTCTCCCGAATTCATAAAAGCAATAATCAGGAAAGTAAAGAAAAATACAAGGGCAGTACCAAAGTCCTTAATGATAATAAGCGAACCTACGCACACAAGCGAAAAAGCAATATAGGCGATAATGTTCTTAGTGGTCTGTATTTTTTCCAAAGTAGCAGAGCCTACAAAAATGAATGCTATCTTTACGAACTCCGACGGCTGAATGGTGATACCGTTTTCACCGCCGATAGTGAGCCAATTTCGTGCACCGTTAGTAGCTTTTGCCAAAATTACATTAGCCATCAAAAGCAATATTGCAGCTACTGCCACAACAATCCTCAGTCTCATACACAGGTCAACATTGCCCAAAAGGAACACCATAACAGTGTATATAATTACACCTGCTACCACCATAAGCAGTTGCTTGAATGCAGCGTCGGGACTGATGCTGCCCATAGTGACAAGTCCCACACCGCACAGGAAAAATGCAATTATTTCAAGCTCAAAATTTCGTCTGTGCAGTGCCGTATAGAACACGATTAGGTACAGCCACTCTACAGCCACAAGGCTGAGTAAAGAAATAATAACCTTTGGCTCAAACTCTTTTCCGCAATTAGCCGCAATAAATCCCGTAGTAATTTGAAACAGCGACAAAACAAACATTATCAAAAAGTTGTTTATCGGTTTTATTTTGGGCGCACGGGCGCTCTTTATTTTTTTTGGCATAAAACCGTCTCCTTTATTTTTCATAAAAAACGAATACCTTGTCGCCGAAGGTAATAATATCCTCGTCGAATATGAGCTGCGGCTGAGTAATGTATCTGCCGTTCAACTTAGTTCCGTTGTGGGAGTCCAAATCTGCCAGTGCCCATCCCTTGCTGGTCTGGTAAATGCGGGCATGGTGAGAGGACACCATTTGGCTCATAATCTGAATATCCGCATCTTGACCTCTGCCTATCAGAACATCCTTTTTCTTCAGATAAACAGGATGGTGGTTGCTGACATCGACAAGAACGCCATAAGCAACATTTTTGCTGACAGGAACGCTCTGTCTGATTTGTTGTTTGCTCTGTGAGGTCAGCGCCTCCTCGCAAACAAACTTAAGGGGAATATTGCCGATAGTAGTTATATCTCCGTTTTCGATAACTCTCTTGCCGTCAATTTTTTCACCGTTTACGATAATACCGATAGTTCGAGCAGAAGTGTCGGTCACTACCCAATCCACTCTTTTTTTAGCAATTACAGCATGAAAACGAGCAACGGCCGGAAAAGGCAAAACAATATCGTTAGCCTTACTTTTTCCGATAGAGGTCTCCCAATGGTTAATGTCAATAACAGAACCGTCGTTCTGGTCCACAAGCTGAGCAAGTCTGTGGATACGAGGTCTGTTCCTAAACAGTGATATGATACAGGTAGCGAGAATAAAAACAGCCGCCGCAGGAGCGACAAATCTCATGATACCTATTACAAAGTTCATCATACGAACACGTCCTTCCGGCAGAAATCTGCCAAGGGTTTACAGAACATATAGTAATAATTATTTGCCAAAAAGTCAAGAGTCTTGAAATCAAGGGAGATTTAATATATAATATTATCCATAAAATAACACAGCAGTCACGAACTGCAAAAGGGGCAAAAAATGGGCATCAAAAAATCATTGTTCGGCACGCTCAAGGACGGAGCCGAAATATATCTCTACACAATCACAAACAAAAACGGAGCCTCTGCGTCACTCCAGACATTAGGCGCAGGCATACAGTCGCTCTGCGTACCCGACAAGGAGGGAAAGTTCGCCGATGTTGTCCTCGGATTTGACAACCCACAGGACTACACTAATCCCGACTACGGGTATCAAGGCCTCGTTGTCGGCAGATGGGCAAACAGAATAAGGGACGCAAAATTCACATTCAACGGCAAAGAGTATCATACCCCCAACAATCAGGGCACATGGACTCTGCACGGAGGCGGCCGTTTCAGCTTCACTCCATGGGAGGTTAAAGAAACGACTGACAACAGCGTCACATTCACACGCTTTTCGCCGGACGGTGAGGACGGCTTCCCCGGTAATTTTACTATGGAAGTAGAATACACACTCACCGACGACAATGCTCTCGAAATAGAATACACCGTTCTCTCCGACACCGACACCGTGGCTAACCCCACGAACCATTCATATTTTAACCTAAGTGGTACAACGAATGAAACAGTCGAAAACCACTATCTTATGATAAACGCCGACAAATTCACCGAGACTGACGACAATCAGCTGCCAACAGGCGAGTTAGGTGATGTAAAAGGTACTATGATGGACTTCACACATCTCCACAAAATCGGCGACAAAATTGACGAGCCGTTCCGTGCAATCATAGACGGAATCGGCTACGATAACAACTACTGCCTAAACGACTATGACGGCACACTGAAAAAAGCGGCTGTGCTGTGGCATAAGGAAAGCGGCAGAAAAATGGAGGTCTACACCGACCTGCCTGGCGTTCAGCTCTACTGCGGCGGATGGCTCGACAAAAACTACACTGTCGGCAAGGGCGAATACAAAGTAAAATATCGCCGTGGTGCCGCATTAGAAACACAATTCTATCCCGACACAGTAAACATAGACTCATTTCCTAACCGTTTCGTAAAAGGCGGAGAGCCATTTAAGACAAAAACAATATTCAAATTCAGCGTAGAATAATGAGCAAAGAAAAATCAAAAAAGAGTCACAGCTCCAACAACCTAAAGGTCAGCACACGACTGACTATATCTACCGTAATGTCCATAGTTATACCTGTGCTCGTACTGCTGATATTCAGTTCCGTAATACTATACAATGCGGCATCGGTATTCAATTTCACTACCGTCACCACAAACAGCTACTCAATGCTGAACCAGGTTCAGTGGAGCCAAACAATATCCAGCATCGGCGACGAGTTGATTTCTTCCGACACAGACAGCCACAAAAAAGAAATGCTGTCGGAATTCACCTCCCCCTTAGAATCTTTAGGCTCTATGATATACATTGAGCACAACGGAAAAGAATTTTATTCCTCAAAAAATTCAAAGGGCATAATAGAAGCCGCCCAGTCAATCGTAGAATTAAATAATAACGGCGAGAATATAAATTATTTCGGCGAAAACGGGCTTGTAATCGTCAGCCACGCAAAGAAAAACAGAGACACCTATACGATACTGATAGTCAATCGTACATATTCCGTAAAAGATGCCACCTCAAAATCCTCGAGGCAAAACTTTTATTCCATGATTATCGGCAGAACAGGTATTCTGTTTTTAGTAATAGCGCTGATATTTGTGCTGTCGATTATACTTTTGTCCTGCATTACCTCACGAACTATCACCAAACCGCTGAAAGAACTGTCGGAGGGTGCTAACGAAATTGCCAACGGAAATTTGGACCATACAATAGACTACGAGAGCACAAACGAAATAGGCACTACCGTGTCGGCATTCAACGATATGGCACGGCAGCTAAAAAAATCAATCGACACCCAAAACAGTATTGAAGAAAGCAGACAGCAGGTAATAAACGGCGTAGCCCACGACTTGCGTACACCTTTGACCTCGATAAAAGGATATGTGGAGGGCATTCGTGACGGCATAGCCAACACTCCCGAAAAGCAAGAGAGATACCTACAAACCATATATTCTTCCGCTTTGGATATGGAAAAGCTGCTCGACGAGCTACTGTCCCTCTCCCGATTGGAAACAGGCAACATCGAGCTGAATATGGAGCCGATAAACATAGTTGCATTTTTGCGTGACTATGCCGAAGAAACTGCATTTCAGTTAGAAAAAAGCGGCTTTAAGCTAAAATATGAACTGCCGAATGATACGGATATAGAGGTTATGTTGGACTGCGACCGCTTTGTGCGAGTGCTGTCCAACATTGTGTCGAACTCCGTGAAATATGCAAAGAAGAATATAGCCGGCGAAATACTGCTGTCTCTCGAAAATTACAAAAAATCCGTCATCATTTCTATAAAGGATAACGGAATAGGAATTGACCAAAAAAATCTTTCACACATTTTTGAAACCTTTTATCGTGCCGATACAGCCCGCACGAGAGTTAGAGAGGGCAGTGGCATAGGTCTCTCGGTATGCAAACAAATAGTAGAACTCCATGACGGACAGATTTGGGCATTCAGCGAGCCTGACAGGGGCACCACAATCTTTATCTCACTAAACAAAATCGAACATAACGAAAACGAAAAGGGAAAATGAATATGAGTAAAAAAATACTAATCGTAGAGGATGACGAAAACATTCTCAGATTGGAAAGAGACTATCTCGAGGCTAATCATTTTGATACAGACTATGCCTACGACGGAGTATCCGGACTCGAGATGGCACTCCAAAATGACTATGCTCTTATCCTGCTGGACATAATGCTGCCCGGAATAGACGGACTCGAAATATGCCGAAAGGTACGCAACAAAAAAGACATCCCGATACTTATGGTGAGTGCAAAGGGAACAGACTTTGACAAAATCAAAGGTCTTGGATTCGGTGCAGACGACTATATCGTAAAACCGTTCAGCCCCGGCGAACTGGTAGCCCGTGTCTCCGCTCATATCAGCAGATATGACAGACTGAAAGGCAATGGCGAAAACTCCGATTATCTAAATGTGGGCAACATAAAAATAGACAAAACCGGCAGACGGGTATTTGTATGTGATGTCGAAATACCGCTAACGAACAAAGAATTTGAGCTGATGACATATCTGGCAGAAAACCCAAACACTGTTTTCAGCAAAGAAGAACTATTTGATAAAATATGGAAATACGACTCTATGGGCGAAACCTCCACAGTTACTGTCCATATCAACAGAATACGAGACAAATTGCACGCCGCCGACCCAAACTGCAACTACATAAATACAGTATGGGGCAGAGGCTACAGATTTAATAAATAAAAGAAGGTACTCAATTATGGAAAAAAGAAAAGTAGTTATCATCGGTGCAGGTCATGTAGGCTCTCATGTGGCAATGGCAATGTGCTTTCAGGGAACAGCAGACGAAATTGTCTTTATCGACAAGGACAAAGAAAAGGCCGTTTCCAACTGCTATGATGTGGCAGATGCCTGTCTGTTCTTGGGCTCCACAACAAAAATCAAGGTGGGCGACTATGAGGACTGTCGTGATGCCCAAATCATCATAAACTCTATCGGTATGGCTCGTAAGCCCGGTCAGTCCAGACTCGATATGCTCGACGACAGCGTAATTATGCTTAAAGATGTTATCAAAAATCTAAAGCCTATCGGCTTTGACGGCATTATTGTATCAATAACCAACCCTGCCGATGTTGTGGGCAACTACCTACGCAAACATTTGGATATGCCGAGGGAAAGATGTTTTTCTACAGGTACGAGCTTAGACACAGCGAGACTGAAAAGGACAGTATCCGAGCTTGCGAATATTGACAGAAAGTCAGTAACCACTTGCTCAATCGGTGAACATGGCGACAGCAGCTTTATTCCTTTTTCAACTCTCACAATCGGCGGCCGGAATTATAAGGCTTTAGAGGAGCAAAAACCCGAAAAATACGGAAATCTTACAGAAGATTTCATACTCGAACGCACAAGAAATATCGGTCACGACATTATCAACGGAAAAGGCAGTACAGAGTTCGGTATCGGTGCTGCTGCGGCTGATATAGTCAAAGCTATATTCCACGACGAAAAGAGAGTTATTCCCGCATCTGTTCTCCTTTGCGGCGAATATGGCTACAACGATGTTGCCTGCGGCGTTCCGTGCGTAATCGGCAAAAACGGTATCGAAGATATCATCGAACTTCCGCTGAACGACAGGGAAAAAGAGCAGATGGCATACACCTGCAATGTAATAAGAGAATACAGCGACAGAGCCGAAAAAATCTAACGCCCTGACATAAGTACAAAACCTGCACATACATCGGTATGCGCAGGTTTTTTTATGGTTAATAATGAAAGAAACACAAAGCCAAAGTTTCAGTCAGCAATTCTACTTTTTATCATCGGTACTGTCACAGCAGCAAGCGTCCTCACTCTTTTCGGGTGGGAAAAATTCGTCAACGGGGAACTCAATGTTTTGGAATGTTTCACACGGATTTTGGGTAGAGCAGTTGCACTCTCTGTCAGGAATACAAAAATCATATGCCGGAATCATCATCTGTACATCTCTCTCCATCTGCACGATTGAGAACAATCCGAGTGTAACCAAAACTGTTTTGTTATAGTTTACAGGAATTTGCATATCCGCATTTGCGTTGAGAATAGACTGAGGAAAGCTGGTCACAGGCATAATAGGACAATCACAGGCGTCCACAACTTCTGTATGAAGAATTACCGGGTCGACTGCCTGAACCTTAGCCACAGGGTTAGTGTACTGCGGTGCTTCGGGGCAATCCAGTTCCTCGGAGCAAACATTTGAGGTAAAGATTTTTACATCGCCCTCTGAGCCGTACAAAATACATTTTTTCTCAAAAGAAGTGTAGCCCACTGCCACCTGCGGAGTAGTGCAGGGAGCCGAATAAGTATCAAATCGGAGTTGGAAGTAGAATGTAATGTCTACGCTGTAAAATCCTCGATTAAAAGGAACCTCCTCCACATCAATGCTAACTGCCGAAATACAGCAGTCACGGCACTTTACCGTCACAGCCTCGTCTATCAAACGCTGTGACAATCCAAAAAATGTAACTCTTAAATCCTCCAGACAGTCTTTGCTTACACAAGAGTCATAAATTCGCTTGGTATCTATACATACTGCCTCATTTATCCGTCTTTCACAGTTGTTGATAATTGGATTATCAGCCATAAAAAAACTCCTTCACAGAATATTGAAGCCGAATCTTCTAACTTCTGTATATTCTATGAAGGAGCCCCCGTTTTGTGCTAAAACAAAATGAGATGATGTTACATTTTTTCGAGTTTTGCGAAGTTTGCCATTAATTTTTTTGTGCCTGCTTTGTCAAAGGCAACCTCTAACAATACATCGCCGCCCATTGGCTGTGTGCTGAGCACAACTCCGGTTCCGAATGACTTATGCCTTACGGTATCGCCCACATTATATGATGCATGGCTGACCGGTTTTGACGAAACCTGACCGAATTGATGCGAAGCAGAGCTACTCTGTTTTGCACTGCCGATAGGAGTAGCAGTGGAATACTTATGCGGTTTCTTCGGTGAGCCGAAAGCGCTGCCGCCGTAATTGGCAGAGCCAAAAGAAAATCCGGTGTTCTGCACTGTTCTGTCCTCGATAACATCTGTAGGCAGTTCTCTCAGAAAGCGTGACGGATTGTTTCGGTTAGTAGTACCATAGAGCATACGCTGACGGGCATGGATAAGATACAGCTTTTCTTTTGCACGAGTTATACCCACATAGGCGAGACGGCGCTCCTCCTCCAAATCCTCCTCACTGTAGAGGCTCTGGTTGCCGGGAAATATGCCCTCCTCCATACCGGGAATGAATACCACGGGGAACTCCAAGCCTTTAGCTGAATGGAGAGTCATAAGCACGACGGAGTCATCGTCCTCATTGTAGGAGTCGATATCGCTTACGAGAGCAACATCCTCTAAAAAGTCCTGGAGCGAAAAGTCTTCATCCTCCTCCTGATATTTTACAAACATAGAGGAAAGCTCCTGAACATTGTTCTTTCTGTCATCGGAACGAGTCGGATCGTCTTCTTCGAGATACTGAAAATATGCTGTCTTGTCCAAAATTTCCTGCAGCAAATCGTTTACACTCATTCCGTCCTCAAGGTCTTTTTGAAACTCCCTAATCATAGCACAGAACTGCTTTAGCTTATTAGCGGATCGTGAAGTCTTTGAAAACTCATCGGCGCACTCACAAACCTCAAAAGCCGTCATATGATTAGCTGCTGCAATTTCCAAAACATAGTTGAACATAGTATCGCCTATGCCACGCTTTGGAGTATTGATTATACGCTGAAGTCTGACATTGTCGGCAGGATTGTTAATAACCGCAAAATAAGAAACAATGTCCTTAATTTCCTTGCGGTCAAAGAAACGGTTACCGCCAATAATCTTATACGATATACCGGACTTAGCCATCATAATTTCTATATTACGGGACTGCGCATTCATACGATACAGCACAGCGTGATCTCTGTATGACCTGCCGCTGCGGACGCTCTCATTGATTTCATCAATAATAAACTGAGCCTCGTCCATTTCGTTATTGCCGGTATACAGCGTAACCTTTTCGCCTGCACTGCCCGAATAGGAGCGAAGCCTCTTGTCTGCCAAACGGGTTTTGTTGTTGGAGATTACCGAATTGGCTGCATCAAGAATATTCTGCATAGAACGATAGTTTTCTGCAAGCTGCAGCTGAATAACCTTAAGTCCCTCGTCCTCATATCTCTCCTTAAAGCGCATAATATTCTCGATCGTAGCACCTCTGAAGCGATAGATACTTTGGTCATCATCACCTACTACACAGATATTATGGTGACCGCCTGCAAGGAGATATGTCAGCACATACTGTGCGTAGCTGGTGTCCTGATACTCGTCCACAATTATGTACTTAAACTGATTTTGGTACAAGTTCAGCACATCCTCATTGTCTTGCAAAAGTTGTACCGTATTGAAAATCATATCGTCAAAATCCATTGCGTCAGATCGCAGCAATTCCTTTTGGTACTCCTCATAACACTGACCAATCTTTGCTTTTCTAAAATCATTAACATTAGTTGCACGATATTCCTGTGGACCGATAAGGCTGTCCTTTGCATTACTGATTTCTGCCAAAATGCTGCGATGATTGAGATATTTGTCCTCAATTCCGAGAGATTTTTGTACTCTTTTCATAACACGCTTTTGGTCGTCTGTATCATAGATGGTAAAATGCTGCGTGTAACCTAATCTGTCTGCAAAGCGTCTGAGCATACGGGCACACATAGAGTGAAATGTAGCCGCCCAAATCTCGTTAGCCTCAGTACCGATAGTATTCATCAGTCTTTCCTTAAGCTCGCCTGCCGCTTTGTTAGTGAAGGTGATGGCAAGTACTTGCCATGGGAGAGCATAGCCGTCGGCAATAATATGTTCTATTCTCTTTACTATAGTAGCGGTCTTTCCCGTGCCGGCGCCTGCCACAACGAGGACAGGACCGTCTACGGTATCAATAACCTTTTGCTGTTCAGGATTAGGTTTTACTGCGTCTTTGTTCATTATATTACCTCAAAAAAAGGGCAGATAATACTATCTGCCCAATTAAGTTTATTTTAACTTTCGTTTACTTAAGGAGAGTCAACAAAATACCTGCTGCAACGGCAGAGCCGATAACGCCCGAAACGTTCGGTCCCATTGCGTGCATAAGAAGGAAGTTCGACGGATTTTCTCTCTGTCCTTCTTTTTGTGAAACTCTGGCTGCCATAGGCACAGCGGAAACGCCTGCCGAACCGATAAGCGGATTAACCTTGCCCTTGGTGAATACATACATAAGTTTACCAAAGAGTACACCGCCGATTGTACCGAACGAAAATGCGATAAGTCCAAGTAATACAACCTTAAGTGTATCTGCCTTTAGGAAGGACTGTGCAGATGTTGTTGCACCTACAGAAAGTCCAAGCAGGATAGTAACGATATTCATAAGCTCGTTCTGAGCTGCCTTTGCGATACGCTCTGTTCTGCCGCTTTCTTTGAGCAGGTTACCGAGCATAAGCATACCTACCAATGATGCAGCGTCCGGCAGAAGAAGTGATACGATAACTGTTACCATAATAGGGAACAAAATCTTTTCGAGCTTTGATACGGGACGAAGATTGCCCATAACTACGCTACGCTCTTTCTTAGTAGTGAGTACTCTCATGATAGGCGGCTGAATAACCGGAACAAGAGCCATATATGAGTATGCTGCTACTGCGATGGTACCCAGCATTTGCGGCGCCAATTTTGATGTAACAAAAATAGCTGTAGGTCCGTCTGCACCACCGATTATACCGATAGAGCCTGCCTGCTGCGGATTGAAGCCCAATACGATAGCAAGAACATATGCTGCAAAGATACCAAGCTGTGCTGCCGCACCTAAAATGAATGAACTCGGATTAGCAATAAGTGATGTGAAATCTGTCATTGCACCGATACCGAGGAAGATAAGCGGAGGATAAATTCCCGCTTTTACACCGAAGTAAAGGAAGTCCATAAGTCCCGGTGTGCAACCTACAAATTCACCTCTGCCCTTAAGCAAATCGAAGAATCCCTGTAGGTCGTGATATTGAACTGCCAGGTTTGCGCCGGGCAAATTTGCCAGTAGCATACCGAATGCAATAGGTATCATAAGCAAAGGCTCAAAGCCCTTTTTGATACCGAGCCATAAGAAGAAGAATGCTACCAAAAGCATAACGAGGTTTTTCCAACCACCGTCTGCCGTAAAGAAATACGCATAGCCGCTGTTAATCAAGATGCTCTTGATTACAGCCCATACGCCCTGTAAAATCTCCATTTAGTTGTCCTCCTAAAAAGGTCTTGTATTGTCGATTACAGCAGCCTGTGCCCAAGGATTGCGTGTTGTAATCGGATTCTGTCTGGTAACAATCTGCGGTTGCTTTTGGATAGAGCAAACTGTTGCGTTTTCGTCCTCCATAGCATAGACGGCAGCACTTATAGCCGCTACTACCTCACCGCTGATACCGTTCTGAACAGCAGGCGCACTCTTAGGCGCCGATACAACAGGTGCCGGAGCACTTTTTGTTGCTGCTTTTGTCTCAACTTTTTTTGAACTATTTTTCTTAGCCGCACCCTGTGTCTTAGATATAATAGCGCCAAATGCGTAAAACACAAGAATCAGAACAAACAGTGTGAACAAAACTATGCCTATTCCGGCAATAATTACTGTCGCAGTAAAAGTTGCTGATCTGCTGGGAGTTATGCCAGTTACTAATGTTGTAATATCCATAAACCCAAATTCCTCCATTATAAAAACGATTAGTTAGTATTATAAATCTTATTTGTTATTTTTTCAACATATATTTTCAATTTTTTTGAGTTTGTCATTTTGCATAAAATATGTCTGCAATAAAACTTTCTATTGATTTATTTTTGTTAATTGTTTATAATAATAACATACCAAACAGAAAGGTTATGTATTTATTATGAGCAAACAGGCACTTATTATTGCAATAATGGTAGCAATGATTATTTTGTGGATTACCGAAACTCTCGGAATGCAAAAGACCTCCAAGCTTTTGGCAGGCGGTATTGACCTGGCTTTTGCGATTTTGAGATAGCAGCTTACGCAACAAAGCACTGCAAGTTTTTTACCTTGCAGTGCTTTTTATTTTTTATTGTCTTTTTCGTATTGAGATTTCGCCGCTTCGCAGAACAGTGCGGCTTCCGTCTGCCAGTTCTACCTCGAGCCCTCCTCGGCTGTCGATAGCAACGGCGGTAGCAGGAGTTGCCTCCCCGTTTTTTATAAAATTGATTTTTTCTCCTATTATCATAGAATGGGAACGATAGTAGGATATGAAATCCTCGTATCTGCCGGTATTGATTTTGTTGAGCTGATTGGCAATCTCTGCTGCCAAAGCCGCTCTGTTGACATTGCAACTGATTGCCCCGGCATTTGTCACATCGTCAGGGAAGGTCTGTGTTGTAATGTTTACACCTATTCCGATGATGACCGAGGTTACCGTTTGGGTTTCAAAATCGGTTACCGCTTCGGTCAAAATGCCACAAATTTTCTTGCCATCAATATAGACATCGTTCACCCATTTTATCTTAGGCTTTTTGTCGGTCAGCTTTTCCAAGGCACGACACACAGCGACAGCCGCCGCAGTTGTAGCAGTAACAGCCGACTGCAATGAATCCATGGGATGCGTAACAAACGACAGATATATTCCCGTATCAGCAGGGGAGTAAAAGCTCTTTCCCTGTCTGCCCCTACCGGCGGTTTGCTCCTTAGCCACTAACAGCATATTTCCTGTTTCACCCTCGTTAATCAGTCGTTTAGCCTGAGTGTTGGTAGAATCTATGCTGTCATAAAACAGAACCTTAGTATCAAAGTCTACATTCGCTCTGATTGTACCGGCAGATAAAATATCATTGTCTTTTTCGAGTTTATAGCCTCTGTTTGTTACAGCATCGATTTTTATGCCGTCCTTTTGCAAAGCCTTGATTGCTTTCCAAATAGCCGCACGGCTTTTCCCTGTTTTTTGTGCCAATTTTTCGCCACTGATATAATCCTCTGTCTCGGACAAATATCCAAGCACTTCATCTCTCGTTGACATAAATTATACTCCGATTATTTTTTCAAACAAAATATAGCCAATGTCCTGGGACCGCAGTGAGAAGAAATGGCACATCCCGCATCGGCGGATATTACCTGTTCAAACTTATTCTTACCCTCTACAACTCCCTTTGTAAAAGCAAGTATTTCGGGCTGAATTTCTCCGCTGTTCGCTATAACCACTCTCTGTGGGTCAATTTTGTTTATATCCTTTAGGCAATCGTTTATATACTGCTTGTACACAACATCAATTCTGCCTCTGTACTTCTTTACCACATCCATAGCGCCTGTGGAGCTGTCTACGGCGATGGATGGCTTTATTCCCAAAATGTTAGCACCGAATCTTGCCACAGACGAGCATCTTCCGCCTTTGTGGATATACTCAAGATTGTCAAGTATAAATGTGGCAGAAACTTTCGGCACAAGTCTTGTTACCTTGTCGGCAATTTTTTTTGCGTCCATACCCTTGTCTCTGAAATCGCACGCTTTCAGTACCAAGAGTCCCATAGCGGTACAAAGAGATTTTGAGTCCACGCAATAAACCCCATCAAGCTCCGCTGCGGCGGCACAGGCATTTTGATAGCTTGAAGAAATCGCAGAGGACAGCCCTATATGGACTACCTTTTTTCCCTTAGCTGTCAGTGCCTTAAACACCTCTGTATATCTCTTTGGCGGAACAGCTGCTGTCTTGGGCAATGCGCCTCCGCCCTCAACATAGCTGTAAATATCCTTAGGTTTCACATCAACACCGTCCAGATATTCCTTATCTCCCAAAAGGACAGAAAGCGGTATAATTATTATGTTTTTTTCTTTTACTAAATATTCCGGCAAATCGCAGGTAGAATCCGCTGTGATTGCCACATCTTTAATATTCACCACTGTAATCCTCCGTTATCAATAATCCGACGGCAAGTTTATTCTCATAGTGTGTATTTCGCTCTTTGGATATTCTTTGTCAAAGTTTATCTTAAAAACTTCTCTGCCGTGCTTGTTCGTGTATATTTCGGCGGTGTAGGAAATCTCGTGTTCACCGTACATACCTTTTTCGCCCTCATTTATTATTACGCTGAAATCACCTTTTTTCGCCTGCTCCTTACTGAACTTATACCCTTTTTTTGCAACGATTATGACATAACTCTTTGTGATTTTTAAGCCATAGATATTGTTTGCCTCTGTTTTAGAAGCAGAAAAATCATCATATCTTGCATTTACGCTCTGCACATCACTGAATTTAAGTTCTGCCCAATCTATCACCTTATCACCAGCAGCAGATTTTGAACTCTCTTTGTTTGAGTTTGCATAAGTTGTACTCCAATCTTCTTTTGCTACATTATACTGACTGGAGGCAGCGTATTTTCCTTCTCCCTCAAAAATCATTGAATTTTCTGCCACATAAAACATATCATTTTTACCGACTTTATTAGGTCGAATTTCAAACTTAATGTTACCTGCGTGCTGAATTTCATTGGTACCGTAATACTCTATATTTATCTTAACTTCAGCAAATATTTTATACTTCTTTCCGCTCTTTTTTACATAACATTTGTCGCCGGCATAATCCCACTTTTTAACCTTGTAGTACTTACCCGTCTTTTTGTTTCTGAGTGCAGTACAAAATCCTGCATAACTGGCCTTTGCAAGGCCTTTCTTTGCGTCATAAGCTATCTGATTTTCGTTTGCCGTCATGGCGAGCTGCACTATTTTGTCACATCCCTTTAGCTGCGACATCTCCACATTGAGCATATCATGAAAAATCATTTTTATAAAATTCTGAGACAGTAAATCCACAGTATATTTAGTAACCTTTTTACTGGTAGTAGTTTTGTTCAAATAGTAATAGTCATACTTGAAATCATCATTGATTCTGGACTCGCTCAAAATCTTAAAAAGCAACTCGTCCTCACCGTCATAATCAAAATCGTACAAATACAGGGTCGGCTTTTCTTTCGTTATTAACTTGCTCCAATTATCAAAGGAATATTCTTTTCCGCTCTTGTCCTTGAGTATTACTTTTTCGCCCTGCTTGTACAGGCTGAAGCCACCGTCATATTTTCCGATAAGAACTTTGTCGCCGTCCTTTTCGGTAACAGGCGCTTTTGTTACTGTGGTCAGCGACACATCTGTTGCGGCGCTGATTTTTTTAGAATAATCCGTCTTGTAATAAACTCCGCCAATTATGCTTACCGCTAAAACAAGTATTATCAAAACTCTCAAAAAATATTTCATTCAAAAAACCTGCTCAAAATTATTTTTTATAAATCTCATCAAAATCAAACGGTACTTTTTCTCCATCCACGATATGCCAGCACTGATGAGTTGCTAACGAAAAAATCGGCTTGTCGTGCCTAAGTGAATCTGAATAAACATCGACTACCCTAATTTCATCTTTGTTGAATTTCTCATACAGACGGCGTACCTTTTCTTCATCACGGCAGTTTTCGCCGATAATTACACCGGTCTTAGGGTTGTGTCGAGTACAAATCAGTTTATCAAATCCCAAGCGCTTTTGTATTTCGCCGAGCAAAAAGTCGGGGCTTGCACTGATAACTACAGAATATCTATCCCGCTGTTTGAACCACTTATGTACACTGCCCTCATGCTTGTCCCAAAATTTCTTTACTGCTTTATCTTTCGGAATAAGAGGAAGAAAAATAAAACAAAATTTTTTGAACTTAGAAAAATTGATAATATGCAGTATCATAAGCAATCCTGCCACCGCTATTATCGGCAAAATAACAAAGCACCACGGATAGTGCAAAAAGCAATATGCCACAAACAGTGAGCCGCTGTCGAACGGCACTATTGTTTTGTCAAAATCATAAATATCTATTTCCATAAAAATCCTATATTTTCATATCTTGTCGGTATCAAAAGAAATTGTAATTTCCTTATCGCTTTCGAATCGGGTGAGCTTTATTCCTGCAGCATTTAGCATAGCTTTGCTGGCAACAGTTGCCTCTGTATCGGCATACTTGTCCGATATGTAGATAACCTCTTTTATTCCGCTTTGTATGATAGCCTTTGCACACTCATTGCAAGGGAACAGTGCCACAAAAATGCGTGAGCCTCTCAGATTTTGTCCGCCTGCATTCAGTATTGCATTAAGCTCTGCGTGACAAACAAATGGATACTTTGTATCATTTGAGTGCTCGCCTGTGCGTCCCCACGGAAACTCGTCATCACTGCATCCTCTCGGAAATCCGTTGTAACCAACAGACAAAATTTTATTTTCGTCGCTGACAATACAAGCTCCTACCTGTGTAGATGGGTCCTTACTGCGCATAGAGGACAGCAATGATACACCCATAAAATATTCATCCCAAGAAATATAATCTTCTCTTTTTGGCATAATTCTTCTCCGTTTATTCAGTAAGTGTGTTCACAAATTCGTCAAGTTCGGGTGCGTCGGCACTCTCAATGTCACCATCGTCTACAAGGCGGGTAATGTCCGGATTGATGGGCAGTTTAGCCAAAACAGAAACCCCAAGCTCCTTGGCAGTCTCATCTATCTGCGACTTGCCGAATATCTCCAGTCTTTTGCCGCAATCGGGACAGGTGAAATAGCTCATATTCTCCACAAGTCCGAGAACTGGAACATTCATCATCTTAGCCATATTGTAGGCCTTTGTCACTATCATCTTAACCAAATCCTGAGGTGTGGAAACAATAACTATGCCGTCCACCGGCAATGACTGAAATACCGTGAGAGGAACATCTCCTGTTCCCGGAGGCATATCCACAAAGAGATAGTCCAAATCGCCCCAATTAACATCGGTCCAAAACTGAGTGATAACGCCGCTGATAACAGGGCCTCTCCAAACAACCGGTGAGTTTACATCCTCCAGCAGAAGATTTATGCTCATCAGCTTTATTCCGCTCTTTGTAACAGCAGGGAGCAATCCTGTATTGTCCTGCATGGCACGCTCTGTTATTCCGAATGATTTAGGTACAGACGGTCCTGTTATATCTGCATCAAGAACGCCAACCTTAAGTCCTGCCTTTTGGCACTTTTCTGCCAAAAGACAGCTAACAAGGCTCTTGCCTACACCGCCTTTGCCGGATACAATACCTATTACTTTTTTTATATTAGAATGTTCGTTCTGTGGTTTAAGAAAACTCTGTGGCTGTGTTCTATCCGAACAGTTGCTGGAGCATGACGAACAATCGTGTGTACACTCGCTCATAATATCACCATTTTCCATAATAATTTGTCGGCTTGCCGCCGAATATATTATAATTATATTTTTCAGCAAATAATTTTATCACACAGTGACTTTTACTTCAATAACTTCTTATTACCATTTTTACTTTTCCGAGCACTGCAAGCTCGTCTACAATAATCGGCTCGTATTTTTCGTTTTCCGGCTGTAACCTGAAATGGCCTTTCTCTTTGTAAAATCGCTTTACAGTAGCCTCATCGTCTATCAATGCCACTACAATCTCGCCGTTGTCAGCTACAGGCGTTTTTTCGACTACCACTATGTCGCCGTCCAATATAGCGGCGTTAATCATAGAATCTCCCTTGACACGCAGAGCGAACAAATCCTTGCTGCTCTTGTTGCGGAGTGGTACGGGAATATAGTCCTCTATGCTCTCAACAGCCAAAATAGGCTGGCCGGCCGTAACTGTACCTACGAGAGGAATCTGCACCGACTTAGTACCGTGTGAGCAAATGCGTATAGTCCTCTTCAGCATAGGATCACGCTCTATGTAGCCTGCCTTTTCCAATTTATCCAACATATACTGGGCTGTAGAGGGCGACTTGTAGCCTGCTGCCTTAGCGACATCTCTGACCGACGGTGCAACACCTCTGTCCTCTATAGTCTGCTTTATAAAATCAAAAACAAGCTGTTCTTTTTCGCTGAGTATGTCCATAAATACACTCTCCGACCTTCACTCTATTCTTGCTAAAATAATATATTTTTTACTATATTAACATTATACCGTTCCCTTGTCAAACATTTGTACTTAAGAATTATTAAATAATTGTAAAAAAAGTGTTGACATTTGGATTTGTTTACGCTATAATCTTGCTTGCACATTAGATTTGGCTTTATAGCTCAGTTGGCTAGAGCATGCGGTTCATACCCGCAGTGTCACTGGTTCGAATCCGGTTACCGCTACCAGGCTCCTTGGTCAAGTGGTTAAGACTCCGCCCTCTCACGGCGGCTACAAGGGTTCGAATCCCTTAGGAGTCACCAAAAACGACAAGCACGAAAATGCTTGTCGTTTTTACTTATTCACGGTTCCCTCGAATCTTGTGCGCCGATTTTGGAAAATGCTTGTCGTTTTTATTCGCTCGGTGTTTGATTTATTGCTGCGCGCGTTCCGTCTTCCGGTATCTGTTCGGCGATATGCCGTATACCTCTTTGAATTTGCGCCTGAAATAGCTTTCGTTTTCATAACCGGTAAGTTTGATGATTTCCGAGATATTCATATCTGTTTCGCCCAAAAGCTTTGCGCAAAACTTAATTTTTAAAACCCTTACATATTCGTTGAAATTCTTTCCCGTGTGCTTTTTGACCGCGCTTCTTGCCGAGCCGCAAGAACATTTCATATGTTCGGCAAAGTCCTTTAACCTTGTATCGGTCAGGTTATTCATTATATATTCGTCCAAAGCTTTTAAAAACACATCATTGTCGGGCGCGATTATGTTTTCTTCCATTTCGCCGAGCCTTGAATAAACCTCATCGGCATACGGAATTGACGGCGAAGCGCCGTTGCGTGATACGGTTATCGCCGAAGCGGCAGAGGCGGTCTTGAGTATTTCACCAATCGGCATTTCGTTATACAGCCCTGCAACAAAATATCCCATAAATGTGTCGCCTGCGGCGGTTGTGTCAACCGCTTGGGCTTTAAATGACGGCTGATAAATATAATTTTCCGAATCTTTATAGACCGAGCCTTTTACTCCCTTGGTCAAAACGATTTTAAGATTTGGGTAATTTTCCGCCGCAATCAAAAGTGATGCGTCCGCGTTCGCCGATGCAAAAAACGACTTTATTTCAATTTCGTTCAAAACAAGATATGAAATCATATTCATATCTATCTCAAAAAGATTGGCATTGATGGGCGAGGGGTTCAATATGATTGTCATTTCCTTTTTGTATGCCTGTTCGATGATATAGACGGGATTGCTGATTTCGTTTTGCAGGATAAGAATATCGCCTTTTGAAAACAAAGCCAAAGTGCGGTCGATATAATCCTTGTCAATCATATCATTTGTACCGGGATAGACAAAAATCGAGTTTTCCGCCGAGCTTGAAACCTGAATGATTGCATGACCGGTTTTGGCGTCTCTGCGCATAATAAGAGAGGTGTCAACACCGCTTTTGTTCATAATATCGATAAGCATATCGCCGTCCGAGCCGACACAGGCGGCGTGATAGATTTTTGCGCCTGCTTTTGCGGCGGCAACGGATTGATTAAGCCCCTTTCCCCCGGGGAAAATCCGCATATCAAAGCTCCGCTCCGTTTCGCCCTCGGCGACAATATGGTCAAGGCTGTAAACATAGTCGAGATTGCACGACCCGATATTTAATACTTTCATAATTATAACCATTCCTTTCACTCTTTCTTAAATTATAACATATGTTTTTTAAAAAATACAGACCCATTTTAATCAAAAAACGGTCCATTTGTTTAATTTGCGGCTTTTATGTCGGTAAGATACGCGTTTGGTGTCTGTAGGACGGCAATTTTGCTGTGCGTGGCGACAGAATTGCGGATAACCGCATAATTCGATGAACATATTACGTATGCCATAATCTGTAGGGGCGCGCACACGGGGGCGCCCGTGCATACCTATTCAATCAAATAAAATGTATTAAAAATATTGACAAAACTCAAAATACAGGTTATAATTAGTATGCGTATCAGTTAGTAAAGGAGGTTTTGTGTTTTATGCGAAAAGACGGTATCAAAACGAAACAAAAAATTCTCACCGTGTGCGTTCGGCTGTTTTTGGAACAAGGCTACAGAGACACCTCGATTGCACAGATTACAGAGGTTGCAGGTATCACAAGAGGCAGTTTTCAAAACATATTTCCGACAAAGGACGCTGTTTTAATTGAGCTTGTTAAGACGATGTTTGTCGGACAATTCGGTATGGCGCGGAGCATAGTCGGCAACGACTTGCCGCCCGTTTATACATATGCGGTTGAAACGGCGATACAGCTCACTCTAACCGAGCTTAACGAAAGCTTGAGAGAAATTTATATCGAGTCATACAACTTGTCGGACACGGCGGAATATATCTATCTGCAAACCACGGCGGAACTTAAAAAGATATTCGGTGAAAACTTTCCCGAATGTGGTGAAAGCGATTTTTATGAAATGGAAATCGGTACAGCGGGGATAATGCGAAACTATATGGCTAAAAAATGCGACATTCATTTTCCGCTTGCGCATAAGCTGAACCGCTTTCTCACGATGGCAATGCGTGTGTACAAAGTGCCCGAGGAACAGCAAAGAGAGGTGCTTGATTTTGTTGCGGCACTGGATATAAAGGCGGTTGCCACAGAAGTTATGCACAAAATGTTTGCAATGTTGGAAATGAAATTTGATTTTAAATTGTCGGCGGACAGCGAAGAGGAGGCATAAAAATGAAAAAAGGTTTGACAGTATTTTTAACATTACTTATAATATCATTCGCATTCGGTGTGTTTGCGAACGGTGAACCGGCGGAAAAACACAGCCATTGCGTTTGCGGCGCGGCGGATTGCACGAAAAATCACGAGGGAACAGGCGTAACGGCTTGGCAGGCGTGGAACGGCGATATTAATGTCGGCACGGCGACCGATACATCCGTGACCGCGATATATCTGTATCTTGAAAATGATGTTGTATTAACGGATACCTTTAATATTACCAATGTCGATGTGTATTTTTGTCTTAACGGAAAAACGCTAAGCATAAATAAAGAGGGCAATCCGATTGTCCGCGTCGGGAAAGACCGAAAGCTTGTTCTTTGCGACTGTAAGGGAACGGGCAAAATCAGCGGTGCAAAAGGCGCGGTACAGAATGATGATAATACCTGTTTCGGTGCGATAAACTGTCAGTCGGGCAGCAATTTTGTTATGTACGGCGGCAAAATCGCGGATAACGTGGTTGAGAAAGCGAACGGCGGCGGTATCTATGTAAACGGCGGAACGTTCACTATGTACGGCGGCGTTATTGATAATAATAAAGCGCCGAATGGCTCGGGCGGCGCGGTATCCGTGGAAAACGGAAATATTTATACCCACGGCGGCGATATGACGAACAACAGCGCAATAAACGGCGGTGCGATTCACCTTAAAGGCAGCACAAATGCGAACGTCAGCGATATAAAAGCGAACGACAACACGGCAACAAATATGGGCGGAGCGATATTCACCGAGGTGAGCGTTCCGATAGAAATTAACAGGGTTGAATTCGGCAATAATAATGCGAAAAACGGCGGCGCGGTTTACATTAATAGTGTTAGTGATAATGTTAATAATAATGTTTACACAAATATACGCAACATTAATGCGCATAATAATTCGGCAACGAGTAACGGCGGCGGTGTTTATCTTGACGGCAACGGGAAAAGCAATCCCACAATCAGTATATATGACAGTGAAATATGTAATAATACGTCTAATGCGTCTAATGCGTCTAATACGTCCGGTTCTGACGGCAGTGGCGGCGGAATATTCGGAACGGCGGGGGTTATGCTTAATTTATTCGGCGGCAATGTCAGCAATAATACCTGTTCGGACAAAGGCGGCGGTATCTGTATGGTGGACGATTCATATTTGATGTCTGCCAAACGGAGCGATGTTGACAGTATGCTTAATGTAAAAGGAAACAAGGCGAAAAACGGCGGCGGTATTTATACAGACGCCAATATGCTGTACCTGATTGGAAAAAGCGAAATAGAGGGCAACACCGCAACAGAACAAGGCGGCGGTGTTCATATATTCGGTTATTATGAACGGATTGCATTTCAAAATCTGAAAGTGACGGGAAATACAGCCAAAACAGGTGGCGGTGTTTATTTAAACAAAGATAACAGCGGAGGTGAACTTGAAATCTTTTCGGGTACATCGATAATCGGTAACACATCATCGGCTGGCGGCGCGGCAAGCAACCTTTATCTTAACAACGGCAGGATGTTTCAATTCTGTACGGGCTTGACGGGCAGCGAAAGAATAGGAGTGTCCGTAAGCAAAACACCGACACTTGATGACCCGACAAGTATAACATATAAAGGTGAAAGACCCTGGAGCAACGGCGGTGATTATTCAAGTCTTATAATACCGGATAACAATAATTATAAGGTGATATATGACAGTGAAACATATAGGCATCTGCTTGTTCCTTGCGGCGAAACGGTTCTGACCGTCACGAAAAGCAAAATCTCGGTTTCCAACCCAAACAAAGCGGCGGTTCTGATTGTGGCGAGCTATGACGGAAACAGGCTTTTGGATATAACGAGAATGTTGCTCAGCGGAAGCGAATCAACGGTTGAATATAACGTTTCGGATATTGAGTTAAAAACAGAGGGCGCAACCAAAATAACAGCCTTTTTATGGGATAATTCCAACGGCAACGGCGGCATAAATCATCCCCTTTGCGAAAGCCAAACGGCGGAATTTTAAATATGAAGGGGATGTATGTCATAATCTGTAGGGGCGCCCCCGTGTGGGCGCCCGTGCATATGAGCAAATATAATAAATTTATGCGGATAACCGTATAATTTAATGAACATCTCACGGGACGTCGAGGACGCCGTCCCCTACAACCAAACATTACGTATGCCACAACTCTGTAGGAGATGGCTCTCGTCTGCCGACTCGGTCAAATCGCAAAACGATTGCCACCGGCAATCTGCTACCCCGACATCCCGTGCATACGTATGTTTTTATGCGCCGGTCTTAGGATTGGCGCATTTTTTAATGGCTCTTTGTCAATTTTGTTTTTCATAAAGAATTGACAAAACAGAGAAATGATAAGAGGCAGCGTCCCTTGCCGAACAAATAAAAACGGAATACCGATTTTTGGTATTCCGTTTGTTTGACTTTAGTTTTAAGTTAGATATTAGTCGGATGTATAAGGCATAAGCGCAATCTGTCTTGCACGCTTTACGGCAACAGTCAACTGACGCTGGTGCTTTGCACAACAACCGCTGATTCTTCTCGGAAGAATCTTGGCACGCTCTGTTACATATCTTCTGAGCTTTGCAACGTCCTTATAATCGATATAATCTACTTTATCAACGCAAAAAGCACAAACCTTTCTTTTGGATCTCTTTACGCGGGGTCTTTCAACTCTTTTTTCTTCAGCCATTTGTTACGCCTCCTTTTAAACGGCAATATGCCAAATTAATTAAAACGGAAGATCGTCGTCTGTATCGAGCAGAGGTGAAAAATCGTCCTCTGTTAAATCAGCAGGCATCGGCGGTGCGGCAGGTGTCGGCACGGATGCGGAATTTGAACCTCCGCCCGAGTACGGTGCTTGATAAGAACCGCCGCCGTCTTGGCTGCGCTTTGATTCGCCAAAGCTTACTTCGTTCGCGATAACCTCTGTGGTATAATTCTTTTTACCGTCCTGACCTTCCCAGCTTCTGGTCGAGATTCGACCTATAACAATAATCATCTTGCCCTTGCTGAAATAGTTTGTAACGAATTCAGCGGTTTTGTTCCAGGCAACACAATTGATAAAATCCGTTTGTCTGTTTTCGCCGTAACCGTTGTCGATTGCGATTGAAAAGCTGCAAACCGGAGTACCTGTTCCCGTATGCCTAAGCTCGGGGTCACGGGTAAGTCTACCCATTAATATAGCCTTGTTAATCATGGTACTTATGCCTCCTCGGATTTTATAACGATGTCACGGATAACACCTTCGGTAATACCGTAGACACGTTCAAGCTCAGCGGGGAAATCAGTTCCCGACTTAAAGTTGATTAAAACATAATAGCCCTCTGTCAAGTCGTTGATGGGATATGCAAGTCTACGCTTGCCCCACTCGTCAACGCTCTCAATTTCGCCGTTTGCCTCAATCAATGACTTAAACTTTTCAACCAATGCCGTGATTTCATCTTCGGTTTTGGTTGAGTCAAGTACAAATATTGTTTCGTACTTATTAATCTTTTCTGTCATCGTATGTCACCTCCTTTTGGACTTTGACCCTCGGTTTATCCGAGAGTAAGGGTTGTTATTACATTAAATAACCTAATTATTATATTATAAAAATCCGTCTTTGTCAAGCAATAATTTAAAAAAATTGTAAAAAATTTGTTAAAATTAAGCTTTAGGCGTTTGAGACAGGCGTTTTAAATTTCTCCACTTTGACGGCGAAATATGTTCGTGCGCCAAAAACATATTATAAAAATTCGAATATGTACTGTATCCGCACTCATATGCGATGTCCTCAACGGACTTTGACGTGACTTCAAGCAAGCGTTTCGCCCGCTCTGTTCTCAGGTCGTTTATGTATTCGAAAGGCGTGACAGAGTATTCGTGTTTGAATATATTTATTATATGATTGCGGCTGAAATTAAACTCGGCGGAAAGCTCACCGAGGGTTATTCGCCGCGAAATATTTTGAGCAATATATTCTGCTATTTCATTCGCGTATGTCGGCTCTTTTTTGTCCGAAAAATGATAGAGCCGCGTCAGAATTTCCAGAAATTTCGCACTGCATTCGCATTTTGCGGCTCTGTTGTGTGCCAATTCATCGAGATGATACATAAGCGGTTTAAGCTCGGAAAAGTCAAATTCGCCGCTTTTTGCCAAAACCTCGCCGCCGTCTGACCATTCGCCGTTGAAATGCACATAAAGATATTTGGGTGAATCGCTTGCGCGGCTGCCGCGCTGGTCGCTGAAACTTTTTTGAATGTGATATTGCCCGGATGAAACTGAATATTCAGTTCCGTCCTCGGAAAATCTCAAAACGCCTTTGAACACAAGCAAAAGCACATCCTCGCCACAGATCCTGTCAATGTGATGTTCACCTTCGTTAAAAAATCTGAGCGATGCATATTTATAATCTATATTTTTATTTAAATCGATTCCGTACATATAAAATCACCGGGGATATTATAACACAATAGTGTGATATAGTCAATAATTTAATTGATATTCGGGATTTTTATTTATAAAAATATGTGATATAATTAATAAAAATTAAAAATTGCGAAAAACGTATTACAATTGTGTTAAAGCTATTGAAAATTCAACAAAAATGATGTATAATCAAAACAGCCGATTTTTCGGCGGGGAAAAGCTAACGGTAAGATTTGACATAATGGTGATTGCACCGGCGGTTATATTGCTCTCTCTTTTTATTTTCTGTCCTGTCGGACAAGACTATAGAAAGGAGGAATGCTTATGAAAATTAAGCATTGTACATATGCAAAAGAAATTTTTCTTTGCTTTGTGTGCGGTTATTGTCTTTATGGCGATATTCGCAGCAAAGGTACAATAAAAGCAAACAACCGCCCCGGCTCGGACGGTTGTTCAACAGATTAACAACTTAAAGAGCAATATAACCGATGTCGGTCTTGCCTTTTTCCTTATTATAATTCATTTTTTTTGTTTTGTCAATACGTTTCGGATATTTTTTGATTTTTATAATAATTTTCAATATAATAAAAATACGAAAGGAATATCAAAAATGAAAAAATACAATATTTGTACGACAAACGAAATAAAACCGTCGGGATGGCTTAAAAAACAGCTTGAAATCCAGGCGGAGGGTCTAAACGGCAATTTGGATAAGATATGGCGCGATGTCCGCGACAGCGCATGGATAGGCGGCGAAGCGGAAGGATGGGAGAGAGTTCCGTACTGGCTTGACGGATTTATACCGCTCGCCTATCTTTTGGACAATGACGATATGAAGGCTCGCGCGAAGAAGTATATTGATGCCATAATTGCGTCACAGAGACCGAACGGGTGGATTTGTCCTTGTGACGATGATTATATACCGAGATATGACACATGGGCTGTACAGCTCATATCAAAGGTTCTCGTTGTGTATTATGAATGTTCGGGCGACGAGAGAGTTCCCGAAGTGGTATATAAAATCTTAAAGAATTATTACGAGCTTTTAAAGGCTGAAAAGATAAAACTTTTTGAGTGGGGAAAGTTCCGTTGGTACGAATGTTTCATCGCGATAAACTTTGTATATGAACGCACAGGCGAAGAATGGCTGACAGAGCTTGCTAAAATCTTAAAAGAACAGGGAGCTGATTTTCACGATACGGAAGACAAGTGGCTGCGCCCCCTCAACAAATGGACGTTTGAAACGCACATTGTCAACCTTGCCATGATGCTCAAGTCCGAGGCGGTATCGTGCGATATACTGGGTGATAAGTATGCGGACTTTGCCGACCGCTTTAAATTGATTTTAAAAGAGTATAACGGAACGCCGGTCGGACTTTTCACAGGTGATGAGTGTCTGTCGGGAATAAGCCCGATTCAGGGAACCGAACTTTGTGCCGTTGCCGAACAGATGTATTCGTATGAATTGCTCTATGCATACACAGGTGATAAAAAATGGGCGGAAGAGTTGGAAAGGCTTGCGTTTAATGCCCTGCCTGCGACAATCAGCGATGATATGTGGACGCACCAATATGACCAGATGAGCAATCAGATTGCGTGTCAAAAGTTCCCCGGAAAGTCTATTTTCGGCACGAATAACGGCGAGGCGCATTTGTTTGGGCTTGAACCGAATTTCGGATGCTGTACGGCAAATTTCGGACAGGCGTGGCCAAAGTTTGCTCTTTCCGCATTTATGTATGACGACCACAGTGTAATATCTGCGGTTGCCGTACCGTCGGAATTTAAAACCGATAAAATATCAATATGTCTTGATACAAACTATCCGTTTGAAAACAGTTTTAAATATTCGATAGAATCACAGCGTGATTTTGTATTTAAGGTAAGGATTCCGTCTTTTGCGCAAAATGTCAAGGCAAGCGTAGAGACGGTCAAAGACGGTGAAATGCTGTGCTTTGAGATAAAGAGCGGCGACAAGACGGAAATCGAACTTTCGTTTGAAACAACTCCGCACTTTGCAGACAGTCCGTGCGGATTAAAGACTGTCGAATGCGGTTCTCTCGTCTTTTCTCTGCCGATTAAATATAAAAAGGTTATGTATGAATACGAGCGTGATAATGTCGAGCGAAAGTACCCGTATTGTGATTACGAGTATGTACCCGAATCCGAATGGGCATTTGCATATTCGTCCGAAAGTCTTAAAGTGAACCATAGTCAAGTCGGTGAAATACCGTTTTCGTCCGAAAATCCGCCGATTACCGTTACGGCACGGGTCAGACCTATCGATTGGGGCTTTGAACGCGGATACGAAACCGTGTGCGCAAGGCTTCCGCAATCTCTTGACCCGACAGGAGATGAAGTGTCGGTTGAACTTTATCCATATGGATGTGCCAAACTGAGAATGACAGAGATGCCGATGATTTAATTATCCATCATCGCTTTTATGGATAAGAGATATTCGGTCGGGGTCATTCCCGTTATCTTTTTGAACTGCCGCGAAAAATAATGTATACTCGAATATCCGAGAATCTCGGATATTTGAGTTATATTATAATTATCCTCGCGCAGGTATTTTTTCGCAAGCTCTATTTTAAGGATAAGAAAGTATTCGACCGCGCCCTTGCCGAGGTTCTCGCGAAAGATATTTTCTATCGCCGTGCGGTTTGTGCCGCTGTATTCCATAAGCTCTTTGAGCGTGACCGTTTTCGTTATGTTCTGTTCCATATAATTAATCAAGAGGTTAAGCGTTGCGTCACTGCTGTGAATACTCCTCACCGTCCTTTGGCGGCCCGAGGGGTCGTTGCGCAAAAAGAGTATGAGAAATTCGCACAGAAACAGTTTTATGAGCTGTTCCGACGCAACGGCGGCATCGCTGCGGCGTTCGAGGTGGGTTGTGTACGGGTCGTTCAGCGGTGTTTTGAATGCGTTTGTATATTCGGACACGATTTTTGACAAAAGCTCTTTTTGCTTTTGCCCGACAGACAGTATTTTGTTTTCAAAAAAGCTCATTGCCTTTGACGGCGACGCAAATGTTATTATGGTAATATTCGCCGCGTCAACACCGTTTGCGCGCACGTTATGCCATTCGTTGGGCTTATGAAAAATAACGTTTCCCTGTTCCAAAACAAAACTTTTGTCATCCGCAAAAACGGTAACGTCACCCTTGTCGGCATAGACGAGTTCCCAAAAGTCGTGCGACTCGCCCGTAAAGCTGAAACGTTTTGAGTATTCAAAATAATGAACGGTATACAGACGGCTGATTTTTATTTCATCATTAAGCCGTGTTCCGGTATATTCCGGCATATCCAACACCTCTTATCCGATTCTTTCTTTCATTATAACAATTTATTTCGACAATTTCAACACTTTTGTACGAAAGTGCAAAATAAAGTGAATTTAGTGCAAATACTTTTTGCTAAAAGAGGCTTATTATATAATTAACAGTTTATGGATAAACAAGGAGGATGAATTATGCCTGACATCTGTACAAAAGCATTGACGGTCAAAACAGTATCGTCATTGGAAAAGATTTTGCCGACGCCGAATACCGACGCACCGAGCTTTGCGGACGGCTCGTGCCTTATCGGCGAAAGATTTTCGTACCAAATCGCATACATCGGCGATTCGGATTTTCACTGCGCAGGGCGTATGAAAATAAATATAAACTCTGATATATCGGACAGGATAACAATATATAATGTTGAATGCGTTCCCGTTGTTATGGCGGCATACCAGGACGAATACGATAACGGATACATAACGCGCGATAACGCGATTATCCCCGATATTCTCGCGAAGAACGACGGCACAATCGCCGCGTCCGCTACGCATTGGCGTTCGATATGGATTGCGGTCGAAACGGACGATGCGGCACCGGGAAAGCACAATATAGAAATATCTTTTTCGGACGATGACGATAATGTTTGCGCAAAATCGATGTTCAAATTGAATATCATTTCGGCAAGGCTGCCGAAGCAGACCCTTATGTTCACACAGTGGTTCCATTGCGATTGTATTTCGTCATATTACGGTCTGACGCCGCTGTCGCAAGAGCATTGGGAATATATCGAAAAGTTTGTGAGCATGGCGGCGGACAACGGTATAAATATGTTGCTTACCCCGATATTTACGCCTGCGCTTGACACAAAGGTCGGTTTTGAACGTCCGACCGTACAGCTTATCGATATTGATTATGACGGCGCAAAATATACTTTCGGGTTTGATAAACTCGGCCGCTGGCTTGATATGTGCCGAAAATACGGCATCGAATATCTCGAAATAGCACACCTTTATTCACAATGGGGTGCGGAACACACACCGAAGATTGTTGTGCGCGAGAACGGCGCAGAGGTGAAGAAATTCGGGTGGCACACAGATGCGTCATCGGATGAATATAAAGACTTTTTGGCACAGATGCTCACCGCTCTTACGGGATATTTAAAAGAAAACTGGGATTGTGATAAGGTATATTTTCATATCTCGGATGAGCCTCACAAAGACCATATCGAATATTACGGTGAGCTTTATCACTTTGTAAAGCCGTACCTGACCGATTTTAAGCTTATGGACGCTCTGTCGGATTATGAAATTTATGAAAAGGGCTATGTTGACACGCCCGTATCGGCAACGCGCACGATTGACGATTTTATCGAACATGATGTCGATAACGTTTGGGCATACTATTGCTGCGGCGAGGGCAAGTATAATTTAAGCAACCGCTTTATCGCGATGCCGTCATACCGCAACAGGATAATGGGCATTCAGCTTTATAAATATAACATAGACGGATTCTTACAGTGGGGGTATAACTTTTATTATACCCAGCTTTCGACAAAGCTGATTAATCCGTATGTATGCAACGATGCCGAAGGCGGCTTCCCCGGCGGTGACGCTTTTTCGGTTTACCCCGGAGCGGACGGTCCCGAACCGTCACTCAGACTTTTGGTATTCTATGAGGGCTTATGCGATATGCGAGCCTTAAAATATCTCGAAAGTCTTGTCGGGGCGGACAAAGTTAAAGCTTTGGTTGACAAATACGGCGAAATAACGTTCCGCGAATATCCGAGAAATGCGGAATATATATTGAACCTGCGCAGAGAGGTCAACGCGATGATAGAGGAAAATATAAAATAAGAAAGGCGGAGATGGTAATGAATAAATCTGCAACACTCGTTGTAATGGCGGCAGGAATGGGCAGCCGTTACGGCGGTTTGAAACAAATCGACCCGGTAGGGCCGAACGGAGAAATTATACTTGATTTTTCGGTATATGACGCGGTAGAGGCAGGCTTTGACAAAACCGTGTTTATTATTCGGCGCGACATAGAAAAGGACTTTCGCGAAATGGCGGGGCGGCGCATCGAAAAAATGACGGATGTTGACTATGTATTTCAGGATATGGAATATCTGCCGAACGGCTTTTCCGTGCCGCAGGGCAGGACAAAGCCGTGGGGAACGGGTCACGCAGTGTATTGCGTAAAAGACAAGGTTGACACTCCGTTCGCCCTGATAAACGCCGATGACTATTACGGCGGTTCATCATTCAAGCTTATCTGTGACAGCCTTAAAAATTCGGACGATATGTGTATGGTCGGTTTTGAGCTCGGAAACACTCTTACCGATAACGGCACGGTAAGCCGCGGCGTATGCGATGTACAGGACGGATTCCTCAAAGGAATAGAGGAACACACTGCGCTCGATAAAAACAGCGGTATTCCGCTTGATACAATCGTTTCGATGAATATGTGGGGTCTGACCCCCGAGGTGTTCGGATATGTCGAAAGTGACTTTATCGGCTTTTTGAATACTATGGAAAACCCGATGAAAAGCGAGTTTTATATTCCGACGGTTATTGACAATATGATTCACAGGCATAATTATAACATAAAAGTCCTCGAATGTGCCGAAAAATGGTACGGCGTTACATACAAAGAGGACAAAGCAACGGTAGCGGCGGCTATGAAAGAAAAAACGGAAAGAGGTTTATACAATGGCATCTGATAAATTCACGCTTAAAGAAATATGCTCTGAATTTGACATCAAGACTGACATCGAGGCTTACGGAAACGGGCACATAAACGACACATATCTTTGTGATACCGCGCCGCGGTTTATATTGCAAAGGCTGAATACAAACGTATTCAAAGACCCCGTATCGGTAATGGAAAATATAGTAAATGTAACCGAACATCTATCAAAAAAGATTACGGCGGCGGGCGGTGACCCGATGAGAGAGACTCTCACCGTTATTCCGACAAAAGGTGGGTACAGTTATTTTAAGGCGGATGAAAACAACTATTTCAGAATGTACAAGTTTATCGAGGACTCGATGAGCTATGACTTGGTGGAAGACCCGATTCAGCTCTATCACGCAGGTACGGCGTTCGGAAAGTTCCAGTCTATGCTCAGCGATTTTTCCGCCGACAGACTGCATGAAACAATCGTTGACTTTCACAACACGCCAAAGCGTGTGGAACAGCTAAATGACGCAATCTCAAACAATGCGGCAAACAGAGCCGATTCGGTTCGAGCCGAGATTAACTTTGCAAAGGAATATGCCAAATATGCGTCCGCCGTTATCGATAAGATGAATGACGGTTCTGTTCCCCTGCGCGTTACGCACAACGATACAAAGCTTAACAATGTTTTATTTGATAAAGAAACGGGCGAGGGACTTTGCGTTATCGACCTCGATACGGTTATGCCGGGTTCGGTTCTGTTTGATTTCGGTGATGCATTAAGGTTCGGCGCGTCAAGCGGCAGCGAGGACGAGACAGACCTTGATAAGATTTGGTTTGACCTCGAAAAGTTTGAGCAATTCGCAAAAGGGTTTTTGTCACAGACCGCGGATTGCCTGACCGATGCTGAGATTGAGCTTTTACCCTTGTCGGCGCTGTTGCTTACTTACGAATGCGGAATACGTTTCCTTGCGGATTATTTAAACGGTGATACATACTTTAAAATTCACCGCGAAAATCACAATCTCGACAGATGCCGCACACAATTCAAGCTTGTTGCCGATATAGAAAAAAAGCTTCCTCAAATGGCGGAGATAGTTAAAAAGTATATATAATCGATTTTAAAAGGAAAGATAGAGATGAAAGCAATAGTAAACGCAGTCGTTGTCAGACCCGACTCGGTTATAAAAGACGGAACGGTTATTTTTGATGAGAATATAAAAGAGGTCGGTCAAAACCTGCATATAGGCGATGCTGAGGTTATCGATGCCAAAGGCAGCTATGTAATGCCGGGGTTTATCGACATTCACATTCACGGATATATGGGGTGTGATACATCAGACGGTGACCGCGACGGCTTGATAAAAATTGCACGGAATCTGACCCGAAACGGTGTGACCGCGTTTTGTCCGACAACTATGACCGTTGCGATGAGCGATATTCAAAAGGCACTTGACCTGATAGGCGAGCTTAAAGAAAAAAATGACGGCGCAAAAATTCTCGGCGCGAATGTTGAGGGGCCGTTTATTAATCCCAAAAAGAAGGGTGCACAGGACGATAAGTATATCAAAGCACCCGACACAGATTTTGTTATGCAAAATGCGGAGAATATTAAGCTGGTTACGCTTGCGCCCGAGACCGATATGGATTTAAAATTTACAAAATATGTTTCAAAAAACACGGATATTGCCGTATCCGTCGGACATACGGACGCAACGTACGAACAGACAAGCGCAGCGTTTAAGAGCGGCGCAAGACACGTCACACATTTGTTTAACGCGATGACCCCGTTCAGCCACCGTGCGGTCGGTGTTATAGGGGCGGCGTTAGAGAATGATAATGTCAGCTGTGAGCTGATTGCCGATACGTTTCATATAAGCCCTGTACTGTTCGGAATAGTCGAGCGGCTTAAAGGTGATAAGCTTGTGCTTATTACGGATTGTATGCGCGCGGGCGGAATGCCCGACGGCGAGTATACGCTCGGCGGTCAGCCCGTGACGGTTCGCGGCATAGAGTGCAGATTAAAAGACGGAACGATTGCCGGAAGTATTCTGACCCTCAACGGCGCGGTCAGAAACTTTTTAAAGAACACGGATTTGCCGATTTATAAGGTTGTAAATATGGCATCGCTGAATCCGTCGAGGGTTATCGGTGAAGATACGCGCCGCGGCTCGATAGAGGTCGGCAAGTACGCCGATTTGGTGATTGCCGATGGCGATATCAATATAAAATCGACAATAATTCACGGCGAAAAACAGTTTTAATTCAAATCACGCATAAAGAAAAGCAGTCGGAAACGATTGCTTTTTTGATTTTTATGTGTTATAATGGCATCAATATAAATCGAAATTCAACGGGGTGTTGCGGCGATGAAGATAAAACAGCAAAAGCAAATAAAGGCATTTTTAATCGATGAGTTCGGAGAGGACAGAATAACGAACGGCGGTTGTATTACACCCAAATTATTATCGGCGCGGTATTTATCGGTTATCGGTATTTGCCGCGTTTTTATTTGTTCATTAATATTCAATTGTATAAAAATTGCGGAATAACGCTATTGACATCACCGATTTTGTGTGTTAAAATTTTAATGTACAAAGTTAAAATTTTACTGTACAGAAATTTAATTCATAAGGATGATTAGCGTGCAAAATGAAATAATCAAAGCGGTTGAACGCGAAAAAATCGTTGTAATAGTTCGCGGTGTTCCGTCCGAAAAACTCATTCCCCTCGCAGAGGCAATGTATGACGGCGGAATACGCCTTTTGGAAATTACCTACAGCGCAAGCGGTATACCGTCGGACGAGGTTACCGCCGAGAACATAAAGGCGCTTTGCAGCCACTTTAAAGAGGTCGGCAAGACCGATATGCACATCGGTGCCGGAACGGTTTTGACCGTGGAACAGGTCGCCCTGACAAAGGCGGTCGGCGGCGAGTTTATAATATCGCCCGATACTTGCCCCGACGTTATCAAGAAGACAAAGGAACTCGGTCTTGTGTCGATGCCCGGTTCGTATACACCGAGCGAAATCCGAATTGCGCACCTTGCCGGTGCGGATTTTGTCAAGGTCTTTCCGGCGGTCAGCCTGGGCGCGTCATACATAAAGGCGGTCAAGGCGCCTCTTTCAAATATCAAGCTTTTGGCTGTCGGAGGAATAAACGAAAATAATATGTCGGAATATCTCGCCGCGGGCGCGAGCGGTTTTGGAATCGGCGGAAATATTATAGATAAAAATATGATAGAAAATAACGATTTCGGCGGTATAACCGAGCTTGCAAAGCGTTATGTTGCGGCGGCGCGAGGTGGAATATAAAATATGAAAAATTATATTACTATAGACGGCGGCACGACAAATACGAGAATCAGTCTTATCATAGACGGCAGAGCCGTTGAGACAATTAAGCTTTCGCTCGGTGCGCGGTCGGGTATAGACAACAACGATGCTCTAAAGACGGCGATTGCGGACGCAATTGATACTTTGCTGAAAAAATCGAATGGTATTGAAATAGAAAAAATTCTTGCATCGGGAATGATTACGTCCGAATTCGGATTGTATAATCTGCCGCACATTTCCGCGCCGTCGGGAATAGACGAGCTGCACAATGCGATGTGCGAGGTGAGACTTGACGATATATCCGAGATTCCGTTTGTATTTATCCCGGGAATAAAAGTATCGGACGGCGAACTTTCGCATTCGGATATGATGCGCGGCGAAGAAACCGAGTTTGTCGGGCTTTCCGCCGAGCTTGGCGGCGAAAAGAATTGTATGTACATTCTTCCGGGGTCGCATTCAAAGCTGATAAGAGTTGACAAAAACGGCAGGGTGTTTGATTTTTCCACGACCCTAACGGGAGAGATGATTGCGGCGTTGTCGCAAGGCACGATATTAAAAGATGCGGTTGACCTGTCGCAAAGTGAAACGGATAACGAGTATTTGATAAAAGGGTTTGAATACTGTTCGATGCACGGAATAAACAATGCGTTATTTAAAGTTAGGATTTTAAAGAATATGTTCGGCGCGTCGCCGAAACAGACGTACAGTTTTTTCCTCGGTGTGGTTTTGAATGCCGAGATTATCACCGCGGCAAAGTCGGATGAGGACAGAATTATAATCGGCGGCAAGAAACAAATCAAAGACGCGATGTGTACGCTTTTAAAGCACGTATGCGGCGACAAAAAAGAAGTTATTGCCGCATCCGCCGAGGCGGTTGAGCGTTCGACATCTTTGGGAATGATAAAAATATATGAGCAAGCGTGCTGCTTGACCAACCCCGAACACGATTGATAAACATCTTGGTCGCAGCCGCGGAGATATACGTAATTCTGTATCGAGCAAGCGTGCTGCTTGACCGACCCCAAACAGAAACTTTTCTAACCAACCTGTACACACATAACAAAAGGAGATTTTTAAAATGGGAATAATTAATGACAAATTTATGCTGTCGAACAGGACGGCGGAAAAACTTTATAACGAATATGCAAAGGACTTGCCGATTATCGACTATCACTGTCATTTGAGTCCGCAAATGATTGCTGAAGATTACCGCTTTAAAAGCGCGTATGACTTATTCCTCGGCGGCGACCACTATAAATGGCGCCAGATGCGCTCTTTCGGAATAAGCGAGGAGTATATAACGGGTGATGCGGACGAATACGAAAAATGGCTTGGCTTTGCAAAGGTTATGCCATATCTTATCGGAAATCCTCTCTATCACTGGACGGCGCTCGAATTAAAACGATATTTTGACATAGATGAGCCGCTCACAGAGGATTCCGCGCGCGAAATATGGGATATATGCAACAAAAAATTGAGCGGAGCGGATTTTTCCGCCAAAAACCTTATAAACAAGTCAAACGTTGAGGTTATCTGTACAACCGATGACCCGGCTGATGATTTGCACTTTCATAGACAGATAAAGGCTGACGGATTCGGAACAAAGGTGTTGCCGGCATTCCGCCCCGATAAGGCGGTCAATATTGATAAAGACGGCTTTGACGAATATATTTCGAATAATAACATTAAGGATTTTGACGGTCTTTTGGCGTGGCTTGACGAAAAAGTTAAATTTTTCAATGATAACGGCTGTTGCATAGCCGACCACGGTCTTGATACCGTTCCCTTTGGTGAGGGCGATGCAAAGGCTGTTTTTGAAAAGAAGATGTCGGGCGGCGAACTTACCGCCGAAGAAGTGAGTGTATACAAAACCGCGGTTTTGATACACTGTGCCGAACTGTATTCAAAGTATAACTGGGTTATGCAGCTCCATATGGGTGCGCTTAGAAACAATAACACAAAGATGTTCCGTTTGCTCGGTGCTGACACGGGATTTGATTCGATAAATGACCTTTGCGTTGCCGAGAACCTGTCAAGACTTTTGGACAGTATGAATATGGGCGGATTTTTGCCGAAAACGATTTTGTATACTTTGAATCCAAAGGATAATTACGTTCTCGGAACAATGCTCGGAAACTTTCAAAGCGGACCTGCGGCGTCAAAGCTGCAATTCGGCTCGGGCTGGTGGTTCAATGACAATGAAGAAGGAATGCGTTCACAAATGACCGCACTTGCGAACCTCGGTATCCTCGGTAAGTTTGTAGGAATGCTGACCGATTCGCGCAGCTTTGTTTCATACCCGAGACACGAATATTTCAGGCGTATAATGTGCAGCCTTATCGGCGAATGGGTTGAGAGCGGAAAGTACCCGAGCGACTTTAAATCACTTGAAAAGATTGTCAAGGGTATTTCATATCAAAATGCAAAAGAATATTTCGGGTTTTAATATTACTCTCCGTAATATTCGCGTTCAATCCACGTCATGATAAGATTGACTATTTTTTCTTGCTCTGTCGGGGAAAGCTGTTTATTTGGATTCACACGATACCATTTGAACAAGCACCCCCGACAGCAGCACGCACAGGCGTGCTGTGCGATAAACACGGGATGTCCGCGCATCGGCGTTTGTTTTCCGTCATTCGGAATGTTGTCGGGCGCAAGCCTTTGTGCGATAAAGTCCTCGGCGTGCCGTCGAATGACCTCCAAACCTTTATCATCTATATATTTTTTATCCCTATCCGATAAATGAAATTTCGAACGAAATTTTGATTTTTTAAGTTTATTCAACGCCTCGTCTATTGTCTGCATAAAATGGCTCCGTTTCATCGGTCAGTCCGAGTATATAATCCGTGCTTACTCTGTAAAACTTTGAAAGTTTTATAAGAACATCGGTCGGTATGTCTCTTTTGCCGAGTTCGTAATGTGAATAGCATACCTGTGAACAATTCAAGTATTTAGCAAGTTCCTTTTGCCCCAAATCGTTATCCTCTCTCAAATCCCGAATACGCTTATACATCTTTTCACATCCTTATAATTTATATAATATTATAAATATAACAAAATGTTATATTGACTTTTAAAACAAAATGTTATATAATATAGGCATAACATTTTGTTTTATTCGATTATTTTTTATATAATTCGAATTATTACTACATAAAAATTGGGGTGATATATGGATTTTAATGCAATATTTTAATAAAGTTTATGCGAAAGGTGATGATACAAGACAAAAATTTATGAATTAATTTGTAAAAATAAAAGTGAGGGATTTATTTGAAAAAAATATTATTAATAATTTTAAGTATAACAATGTTGTTGAATATATGCACGGCAACCGGATTTGCTTCCGATGGTAATTTATATAAAGTTAATTTTGAATATGGAAAAGCTTCAACTATAGATTATGACTTGGATGGTGACGGCGTAATTGACCATGGTTCTATATACGAAGAAGAAATCAGAAGGAATGCTTATAAAATTACTATAAACATAAATAATGTTCAGCATGAAATTCGTTTGGAACCGGGGTGGATAAGAAGTATATTTCTCGTGGATTTAAATACATGGGATAAGACAAAAGAAATTCTCTTTATATACGGTTATCACAGCTATTCGTGGTTTGGTGTTGTGAGATATGAGGACAATAAAATCAGCGAATTAAATGTCAAGCAACAAGACGGCAGCGTTTCACAATGCAGCATAGCTAAAAGTTATCTTAGCAATGAGGGGTGCTATCCCGAAACAGTATCTGTAAATGGTGACACAACTATGTATCTTGCGGGATATATAAGTAATGAAGATGAATATTTTGTCGAAAAATATCAAGAGATAGAACGCGGAACATTGACAGCTTATGACGGTGAGCCGATAGACGTACATTCTCTCGGTATTAACGTTGTGTTAAACGGAAGCGAAATATATTTTGACCAACCGCCGATTATTCAAAACGACAGGACGCTTGTTCCTATGAGAAAGATTTTTGAAGAATTGGGCTGTTACGTTTATTGGTCAGAAGAAAAGCAACAAATTGATGTATGGAAAAATGATATAAATATTATCTCTTTATGGATTGATGATAAAAATATGCGTACCCAAAACGGATATGTTACATTGGATGTTGCTCCGCAGGTGGTAAATGAACGTACACTTGTTCCCATAAGGGCAATAAGTGAAAGTATCGGGGCAAAAGTATATTGGGATGATGTATCCCAAACGGTATTTATAAATTATTAAAATAAAAGTGAGGGATTTAACGTGAAAAAGATATTATTAATAATTGCGGCTGTGCTGCTTCTTTTCACCGCCGCGGCTTGTGTTACTGACACGAGAGGAGAGGAAATTTAATGAGATATTGCTCAAATTGCGGAAATCAATTGGGAGATAATGCTCTGTTTTGCTCTTCGTGCGGTTCAAAAATCGTAAATAACACAAGTCAAGCATCAAATACATATCAGCCAAATCTGAACAATTATTATCAGCAATATCAACCGTATCAAAAGACGCCCACTCAAACATTGGCTGACCGAGAAAGAGCCTCGGCTATTGTATGGACAATAATTGCCTGTATTCAGGGAGCAATCGGATTCTTTACTATGGCAGGGTTATCACTTTTGGGTGAAATTATCGGTATATCATTGGGGTGGGGCGGTCTGTTTATCTTGGCATTGGCAGGATATAACGGTTATGGCGCGTATTGCTCGTTCCAAAGGGTTAAACGTGTTATGGCGCGGCAAAGAGGTATTGTTGCCGAATACGACCGAATGTTGGCATCAACCATTGTATTTATTGTTCTTAATATATTGTTCGGCGCAATAATCGGTGTGGCAGGTGCTGTATTTGATTTATTCAATCGGAGTTATGCGTTAAGCAACGCTCAATATTTGGAAGATTAATTTTAGGAGGTTTTAATTATGCAATACTGTTCAAATTGCGGAAATCAAACAGAAGATGGGGTTAAATTTTGCAAAAACTGTGGTGCGGCTTTAGACGGCGGTCAAGTTGCAAATAATATGCCGCCGAATCAACAAGGGTATCAACAGGGTTATCAATCACCGTATCAGGCATATCCGCCGATGCAAGATGTTTTACAACAGTTGTCGGGAAAGATAAGAACACAAGGAATCATTTGGATGATTGTTTGTATCATTCAGTATTTGGCAGGCATTCTGTATTTTTATGCAGCCATTGACTATAGCTGGTATGGTGGTTTCTATGTCTATGAACCGGTTTATTTGGTAATGGGAATATTTATGATACTTGTTGCCGCTGTAAATACTGTTTTATGTGTAACGAACTTTAAATACAGCCAAGAGATATTACAGCGTCCAATCGGAATCTTAAACAAATATATGCCTGTCGGTGGCATTATCGGAATGATTATATATAATATTTTGTTTGGCGGTCTTGTCGGTATAGTCGGCGCGATTTATGCTTTTACCGTTCGCAGCTTTGTATTAACAAATCAAATGCTGTTTGCGCAAAAGGAACGCGAATTTATGGCAAAAGCACGCACAGCGCAAAATGCTCAAAAAATAGTTTAATAATGTAAGGAGATTTTAAAATGGGAAAATTTTGTATGAATTGCGGAAAGGAATTGGATGATAATATACGTTTTTGCAGCGGTTGCGGAGCGGAAGTGAGCGGTTCGGCAGATGTTTCGAATAACTCAACCGCACCAAATAATCAAGGTGCAAACAATTATCAAAACTCTTATAACAGCCAAAATGCGTTTAATAACTCAAATAATTATAACGCTCAAATGCCGTATAACAATGCATTTAATCCGAACACGCCCGAAAGTTTATTGAGAACTCTTTCGGAAAGATATAAGATAAACGGTATTATTTGGATTGTGTTGGGAATACTTCAGGGCTTGATCGGCTTATACTTACTTCCTGCGGGATTGTTTGTTTTGATTGTCGGTATCTTGAATATCATATGTGCTGTGCAGAATTTGAATTACAGCAAAAAGGTTTTGATGCAACCGCAAGGTATTGTCAATAAAGAAAAACCGCTCGCTATGCCGATTGTTGTTACCGTGTATAATGTGTTTTTCGGCGGATTAATCGGTATAGCAGGTTCGATTTATTATCTTGTCGGAATAAGAAATTTTGTAATGACAAACGCAAATGCGTTTATGGCGTTGGAACAACAGCCACAACGAACATTTTAACACTATAAACCGGACGTAAAGGAGAAAAATTCAAAATGAGCTTTTGTTCAAATTGCGGAAATCAATTAGAGGATAACGCGCGGTTTTGCCAATATTGCGGTGTACCGATTCAACAGGCGCCTTCTGTTATTCCTCGAAATCAGCAGGAAGAATCACAAACCGCACCGATTGAAAATAAAAAAGAGATAAAAGGAAATTTTCCGGTTATAACACCCAAAGAATACCTGAATCTTTCGCAAGGCGAAGTGCTGATTTATCAACACGATGCTACCTTTACCGAAAGCATTATGGAACACGGAGTGTTCTCTTTGACAACAAGACGAATCATTTTTACTAAAGCCGGCGGAGTAAAATCGTTTTTGAAAAGCGGTGAATGGGTAAGTTCGGCAGCCCCGAATTTGGCTGCGTCTATGTCACATGAAATATTTATAGATGATATTAAAAACATAGAGCCTTTGTCTTGTGTACAGGAAACAGCCGGTATGATAATTACGCTGAATTCAGATATTCAATACAGAATAGTTTTACAAAACTTGCTGCCGCTGAAAACAGCGGAGCTGTGTCAGGCACGGGACAGAATAGTAACGCTTATAAAAGACACAATTTAATAATATGGGTTTTATTATCCACTCTATCCCACCAAAAAACCACGGTGTCACAGATGTGACACCGTGGTTTTTGATTTCATAATTTTATGTATTCCCGTTTGCCGAAAAACTATCTGTTTCTGCGGAGGAAAACAGGAACATCTATATCATCATCAGTAAATTTGTTAAATGATGACGGTGTTTGTGCCGCATTGTTGTTTGTATTAGATGAAGCTCCGCTCGGCGCTGCGGTTGCTGTGCCTGTTGACGCGGTGTTTCTCGATGCCGAGCCATTGCCGAATCTGCTTAAAAAGCTGTCAAATGCACTCTCATCTTTGTTGCCCGATGGCGGATTGCCTTTAAATCCCGTTGCAATAACGGTAATCTGAATCTCATCGCCCATATTCTCATCAACGATAGCACCGATAATGATATTTGCGTCTTTATCCGCCGCTTCTTCAACAAGCTCCGCTGCGGTCTTGACCTCGAGAATACCGAGATCCGCGCCGCCCGTAACGTTGAGGATAACGCCCTTTGCGCCCTCGATTGTTGTTTCGAGCAAGGGGCTGTGTATTGCCTTTTTCGCCGCCTCTTCCGCACGGGTTTCGCCGCTCGCACGACCGATACCCATATGCGCAAAGCCCGTATCTTTCATTATCGTCTTAATATCCGCAAAGTCAAGACTTATAAGACCCGGACGTGAAATAAGGTCGGATATACCCTGTACGCCCTGTCTTAATATATCGTCCGCCATACGGAATGATTCGGTAAGCGGTGTTCTGTTCTCGGCAACTTCAAGCAGCTTATCGTTCGGGATAACAACAAGAGTATCAACCGCACCCATAAGGTTTGTTATACCCTCGTCACTGTTCTTTTGGCGAACCTTGCCCTCGAACCAGAACGGCTTTGTAACGATGCCGACCGTAAGAACGCCCATCTCTTTGGCAATCTCGGCAACAATCGGTGCGGCACCCGTACCCGTGCCGCCGCCCATTCCGGCGGTAACGAATACCATATCCGCGCCCTTTATTGCCTGTGCAATCTCATCGCGGCTCTCTTCCGCAGCCTTTTTGCCGATTTCGGGAACGGCACCCGCGCCCAATCCCTTTGTGATTTTTTCACCTATCTGAATTTTCTGCGCAGCCGCAGAAAGAGTAAGGTCTTGTTTATCCGTATTAACCGCGATAAACTCAACGCATTTAACATCTGCCTCAATCATTCTGTTCACGGCGTTGTTACCGCCGCCGCCCACACCGACAACCTTAATCTGTGCAGGGTTAGTGTTTTCTGTATCAAACTGGAACACTGTTTTTTTCCTCCTAACTTAATATGCGGCAGCCCGAAACGCAAGCCTGTCCGATTCACGCCGCTGAACATAAACTCCACCCGGTACATCGGCGGAATTATTTTCATCAATATTTATTCTTACTATATATTATACCATGAAATTTTATTTTGTAAAGGACTTTTTAAAACTTTTTCAAAGAATGTTACAAAAATTTTACAAAATGCTTAATTTTCCGTAACTTTGATGAAATATCTTTTCTTTCTTGGTCTTAAATTACACGCAAAATACGGTTTTTAAAGTTGTTTTTTCGTCGAAATGCCGTACTTTGTCCTCAAAATTGCAAAAACTTTCTAAAAGGTAAATTTTTTATTGTTTTTCGTATCGGTATGTGATATAATAATACCTGTATATGCGCGAACGATATTTTTTAATTTTTTTGAGATTTCCTATGGAAATTATTAAAGATATATGTTAAAATAAAGGGGTACGCATCGAAGCGGCTATTTGTCCGCGTTTTGCATAGCCGAAAGAGAATAATCCGAACCCCGAGTTAGGGTTACTCTCTTTCGGCTGCACGGACGGAGGTTTCGGAAATCGGCTTGACAAACCCCGATGCGCCGAGCGAACATATGTCCGCCGCAATTATGCGGTTGTCACAGACGATTATGTTTGCCGTTATACAAGAATCGGTGCTTTCGGCATAGTTCAAAACGCGGTATGAATATCTTATCGCTCTGTGACCCTTATGCGGCGCGAGGTCGTACCCGACCGCCGATATAATGTTGTTGTATGCCGAAAATACAGCGTCAAACTCATCGGGAATCGTCAGATACACCTTTTCTTTGGGGGTGTCGGCAACCTCTATGCCGCAACGGCCAATAAAATCGATATTCATTCGGTTTACATCGCGGTCGGTATGCATAAAGAAAAGGATAATCAAAATCAAGAGTGCGCCAGATGCAATATAGATTATGCGCAGCCGCCCGAGCGGCGATATTGGTTTTGACATACGGCGACCCCCTTGAATATACGACGGTTATATTAAAATACTATGCAAAAAAATGTTTTTGTATGAACGAAACAGAGGTGTTATAAATTGCGTCTTGACAAATTCCTCTCCGAGTGCGGATTCGGTACTCGTTCGGAGATAAAAAAGCTTATTCGCACGGATAGAGTTTCGGTTGTCGGCGCAAAGTCAAAACCGACCGCCGATATGCGGATTGACGAAAACACAGCCGAGGTCTTTGTTGACGGCGAACCTGTTACATACAAAAAATACATATACCTTATGTTGAATAAACCCAACGGATATTTATCCGCCACATATGATAAAGATAAAGCGGTCGTACTCGACCTTGTTCCGCCGCAATACAGGCATTTTGACTTGTTCCCGGTCGGACGGCTCGATATAGACACGGTCGGGCTTATCGTTCTGACAAACGATGGTGCGCTGTCGCACAGGCTGCTAAGCCCGAGACATCATATACCAAAGACCTATTATGCCGAGGTCAGCGGAAAACTCGGCGACAGCGAGGTTTCGGCGTTTGCCGAGGGAATGGATTTGGGCGATTTTATCGCACAGCCGTCAGAAATGACGATTGTTTCATCGGATGATGACAAAAGCGCCGCCGAGGTCACAATATATGAGGGGAAGTTTCATCAGATAAAGCGTATGTTCGAAAAGACGGGGCATACGGTGACATACTTAAAACGCACGGCGATGAATCGGCTTTCGCTTGACGAAAGTCTCGGCGAGGGTGAGCTGCGCGAGCTGACGGATAGAGAATTGGAGTTACTTATATATGAAACATAACATAAACGAAAACGAAAAAATTCTGCCGCGTGCGGCGGTGATACAGGATATGTCGGGATTCGTAAGGGTTTCGCTTACGGAAGCAATCCCGATTCTGGCGGCAATGGGGGTCGAGGTTTGCCCTCTGCCAACCGCGATATTGTCCACGCATACCTATGAATTTACCGATTATACCCTTTTGGATATGACGGATGAAATGCCTAAGATAATTGAGCATTGGAACAAGCTCGGTCTTGAATTTGACGCGGTTTACAGCGGATATTTGAGCTCGGGGCGGCAGATTGACATAATACACGATTTTATGCAGAGCCAAAAGAAAAACGGCGCGGTATGCGTTGTTGACCCCGTTTTGGGTGACAATGCCCTGACCGATGTAAAGACTGTGTATTCCGACCGAATGACAGAGCTGATTGACGGAATGCGGCGGCTTTGCGGAATTGCGGATGTTATCACGCCGAACTTGACCGAGGTGTGTCTTTTGCTCGACCGCGATTATCCGAGATGTACGCTCTCGAACGCCGAGATAAAGGATGTTTTATCGGCGCTGGTTCACCTCGGTGCAAAATCGGCGGTCATCACTAGCATAATGGACGGCGAGGATTCGATGTGCGTTGCCGTGTATGACGGCGGTGAGTATTATAAAATCGGGTGCGATTATGTTAAACGTCCGTTCCACGGAACGGGTGATATTTTCACAAGCGTACTGACGGGTGCGCTGCTCGGCGGAAATGACACGGCAAAAGCGGCAAATATCGCCGCGGATTTTGTTGCCCGAGCAATCGAGCTGACCGCAAGACATCCCGAGATGCCCGTGCGGCACGGCGCACTTTTTGAACCTGTTTTGCAAAGCGGATATTTTGCGCCCGAAAAGCTCGGCGGCATACCCGAGCGAATCGAAATATTGAAATAAACTTTTATACATTTAAGATAAAACTTTTGCGGCATTGCCGTAACGGGAGTGACATAAAAAATGATTACAAAAATAAATAGCGTAGGTCTCACGGGAATTGACGGGTTTTGCATCAGGGTCGAAACCGACATAAGCAACGGAATCCCTGCGTGGGATGTTGTCGGAATTCCCGATATGGCGGTCAAGGAATCGAAAGAGAGAATCAAGTCCGCACTAAAAAATTCGGGACTTATGATACCGGGAAAAAAGATTTTGGTAAATCTTGCCCCGGCAGACATTCGAAAAGAGGGAACGTGTCTTGACCTGCCCATCGCAATCGGAATTTTGACGGCGAGCGAACAGCTCATAATTGAAAATCTTGAAAGTACGTTCTTTCTCGGCGAGCTTTCGCTTGACGGATGCCTGAGAGATATACGCGGCGCTTTGCCTATGGCAATCACCGCATACCAAAACGGCGCGAAACGGATTTTTCTTCCGAAACAGAATGCAAAAGAGGCTGCGGTCGTTGACGGACTTGAGGTTTACGGCGTTGACAGCATAACCGACATAATCGGGCATTTCACGGGCGAAAACTTGATTTCGCCGACAATGGTTGATACAGACGGACTGTTTTCGGCGGCGTTGGACACGGCTTTGGACTTTTCCGATGTAAAGGGTCAGGACAGCGCAAAGCGCGCGTTGGAGATTGCCGCCGCAGGAAGCCATAACATACTTATGATAGGCCCTCCGGGTTCGGGAAAGACAATGCTTGCACAGAGGATTCCGTCCATATTGCCCTCAATGACATTTGATGAGGCGTTGGACGTAACAAAGGTTCACAGTATTGCGGGGCATTTGCCGAAAGGCTTACCTATGGTCGTGAACCGACCGTTCAGAAGTCCTCACCATACCGTTTCGGCGGTCGGTCTGACGGGCGGAGGCACAGGCGTGCCCAAGCCGGGCGAAATCAGCCTTGCACATCACGGAATTTTGTTTCTGGATGAATTACCCGAATTTCGCAAGGACGCGCTCGAAGTAATGCGCCAGCCGTTAGAGGACGGCACGGTTACAATCACGCGTGCCGGCGGAACTTTTTCGTATCCGTGCAACATTATGCTTGTTGCGAGTATGAACCCGTGTCCGTGCGGATATTACGGCGATAAAAAACACGATTGTTCATGTACGCCGCAGAGGATTCAAAAGTATCTGGCGAAGGTCAGCGGCCCTCTGCTTGACAGAATAGATTTGCATATAGAAGTTCCCGCGGTGGACTATGAGGATTTGGGGCGGCGCAGCACCGCCGAAAAATCCGCCGAGATAAAAAAGCGCGTTGACAAGGCGCGCGAGATTCAGACAAAGCGTTATCGCGGAACGGGAATATATTCAAACAGCCGTCTGACGGCGGCGATGATTGACGAGTATTGCGTTCTCGATGACGAGAGCCGCGATTTGCTCAAAGGCGCGTTTGAAGCTCTGGGATTGAGTGCGCGTGCGCACAGCCGAATACTTAAAGTATCGAGGACGATTGCCGACCTTGGCGGCAGAGAGAAAATCGCAAAGCAAGATATAGCCGAGGCGATACGCTACCGTTCGCTCGACCGAAAGTTCTGGAATTGACATCGATGCACGTTTTGCAGACTCTGAATTTATCGTAATCCCACGTGGCTGCGATAGAGATGTTCCGCAAACTCGCTCGGGGTTGGTCAAGCGGAACGCTTGCGGCATATCCTCTTCCCAAAAAATTTCGGGTACAACCCTCCTTTTTCGGGAACCCTAACATGGCTTGCACGTTTTGCAGACTCTGATATATACTTTTGAAAGGACTTAAACATATGAAACTTCACATTGTACTGGTCGAACCCGAAATCCCGGCAAATACCGGTAATATATCGCGGACGTGTTCCGTTGCCGATATGCCTTTGCACCTTGTTCATCCCCTCGGTTTTGACATAAGCGAAAAACAGGTGCGCCGCGCCGGGCTTGATTATTGGGATGAACTCGACCTTAACGAATACCAAAGCTTTGACGAGGTTATGCAAAGATACCCCGATGGTGTATTCTTTTTCTGTACCACCAAGGCAAAGCATACATACAGCGATGTCAGATATACAGATTATGCGGATAAGGACATCTTTCTCGTATTTGGCAAGGAAACAAAGGGATTGCCCGAAGAGCTGCTTACCGAGCATTATGAAAGCTGTATCAGAATACCGATGAAAGAGCATATGCGTTCGCTTAACCTCTCGAATTCGGTTGCGATAATCGCATACGAGGTCTTGCGCCAATTCGGATTCGAGCATTTAAAACAAGACGGCGAACTTACGAAACAACATTAATTTATATAAAAAATCAGATAATTTGAAAGGCTTGAGATACTTATGATTAAAATAGTAACCGATTCGGCGGCGGATATTCCGAAAAGCATTGCCGAGGAACTGGATATAGAAATACTTCCGTTTATGATTAACATTGACGGAAAGCAAATCGTTGCGGATAAAAACCTTACTCCGCAGGAGTTTTATAAAATGGTTGAGAACTGTGTGGAAATCCCGAGTACCTCACAGATGAGCCCTGCTGATTTAGAGGATATTTATCGCAAAATAGGTGCGGAAAATACCATTATTCACATCACTATGTCCGCAAGAGGAAGCGGTATCAATAATACCTCTAACCTTGTTGCGGCACAGCTCAACGATGAGGGGTTTGACATCACCGTTATCGATTCGGGAAAGTTTACAATGATAATAGGCGATACCGTTATAAAAGCGGCAAAAATGGCAAGGAGCGGCGCGTCAAAGCAAGAGATTATTGACTTTACCAACGAGAATTATGCGCGTGACACCGCATATTTTTTGGTTGACGACCTCACATTTCTTAAAAAGGGCGGCAGGATAAAGGCAACAACGATGGCAATAAGCAAGGTTCTTGATATTAAGCCTATCCTCTTTATAAACGATGGTCTTGTTGAGGCAACGCGAAAGGTTCGCGGCCTCAAAAAGTCTCTGTCCGTCCTCGTTGATTTTATTGAGGAGAGAATGGAAAATCCCGAAGAAAACGAAGTGATGATTCTCGATTCGGACGCACCCGACAAGGTTGAGGTAATTGAAGAAATGATTCGAGAGAGGATAAAACCCAAGGCGATTACGTATGCCAAAATCGGTCCGGTTATAACCTGTCATGCAGGCCCGGGGCTTGTCGGCGTGTATTTCAAACATAAAAAGCCGTATACCGAATACGATAAATAAATCATTGTCGGTGATAAAATAAATATATTTCGGCAAAACAAGGAGGATTATATGGAACACGATGAAATGAAGTTTTCAATCCTGTACACTCTCGACAAGTATGTCGAGCCGATAACGATGACCGAGCTTTGTGACATATTAACGTGGGAAAAACAGGTAATGAACTATTTTGACCTCGCTCTTATGCTCAACGAGCTTATAGAGGACGGCTTTGTGCAATCAAAGTTTTATCGCGATGAACACGCGTTCTCGCTCACCGAAAAAGGAACGGAAACGAATTCGTTCTTTTTTGAGAGGATTCCGCCGAGTGTGCGGCGGCGTATCGATTCAGTTATATCCGAACGCAAATATGATGAACAGTATAACCCCAACGCGGTCGATGCCGAGGTTATTCCAATCGCAAAGCATCAGTATATGGCGGCTCTGTCGATGCTCGATTCCAACCTGCCGATGCTGGAGGTAAAAATCCATGCCGGCGGCAGAGGGGACGCTGAACGCGCCGCAAAAATTCTTGCTGCACAGGCGGACGAGATATATAAATATATATTAAAGAAAATTATGCCCGATTCGGGTGAGAAATGAGGAAGAATTATGAATTATATCAATATGGCACAAGAACTCGGATTCCCGTCCGATACAGTTCACAGAATTGAAGAAATAGAGTCTTATACCGTTCCCGATGAGCTTGCGAACCGGTATTTTTACGGTCGTATGCCGATTAAAGACGCGCTTGATATTCTAAAGCTCGACAAAAGGGATGACATTCATCTGTACGAAAAATATATGCTGTTTTTGCTTGCGTGTGCCGAATATATGAAAGATGATTATAAAAAGTTCGGCATATCAGACGAGATATATCACGAAACCGCGCTTGACATAAAATATAAATTTGACGAGTGCAAGACCGTTTTCGGCGTGTCGGGCGTATCCGACCCGATGTGGTTTGACGGATTTTTCAGGCTGACCCGATTCGGCATCGGTCGTCTGCAATACGAAAAAAAACCGTTTGAGTTTGAGGACTTTACCAAAGGCGGTCACACGATTGAACACGGCGCGACCGTATATAATTGTCACATTCCGTCATCGGGCGCACTCAGACAAGACGATGTTTTATCATCGTTCAAGGCGGCTTATGAGTTTTTTGAAAATGAACTTTGTGACGGAGTTATGCCGATTATCTGTTATTCGTGGCTGCTGTTTCCCGAATTGGAGCAAATTCTCGGTGACAAATCAAACATTGTCAAATTCTCAAAGCTGTTCAGCCCGATAAAAGCGATATACCGCAAGGGTTTTTCGAATGCGTGGCGCGTTTTCGGCAAGCCGTATGAAGGCAGCGGAGCGGATATGCCCAAAGATACATCGATGCAGCGCGCATTTTTAAAACACCTCGATTCGGGGAACTGTTTGGGTATCGGCATAGGTATGCTCTTGTTTGACGGCGAAAAAATATTGTAAAATTCGCTTTTATTTTGCGCTGTGGTTGTAAATACCGTAAAAAACGCTTGTAAATGCTTGACTTAACAAATAAATATTGATATAATATAAAGAATGTTGATTTCGGCGCTCGCCTGCGGCGCGTAACTTACAAGAAAGATTAGCAGGCGGAAAGGCATTGGATTAACGTGAAAGAAACTTTCACGTTAATGCCTCCGGCGGAATTAATTGCCCGTGCAATCGTCGCAATTCTCCTTTTAACTTGGTTGATTTCTTTGAAACAACCATCGTTTTAATCGGAGATTGCTCCTCTTTCCCAAAAAATTACGGATAAATCCTTATTTTTCGGGAACCCTTTCGGAAATGCACATGGGTGTTTTAATCTCTTATCATTCCTTGCCCTGCGGATAAGAGAAATTTTATTATAATATATATGCCGGTGCAGGGCGGCGGAATGGAGATTAAAATGGAAAAGCTTGGACTTAACGAAATAAGAGAGAAATTTCTCTCGTTTTTTGAAAGCAAAGGGCATTTGAGATTGCCGTCATTCCCTCTCGTACCACAGGGTGACGCAAGTCTTTTGCTTATAAATGCCGGTATGGCACCTCTCAAACCGTACTTTACGGGAAAGGAAGTTCCGCCGCGCAAGCGTGTGACAACGTGCCAGAAATGTATCAGAACCCCTGACATCGAATGTGTCGGTCTGACCTCTCGTCACGGAACGTTTTTTGAAATGCTCGGAAACTTTTCTTTCGGTGACTATTTCAAGCACGAGGCTACAGCTTGGGCATGGGAGTTCTTTACAAAAGTTCTCGAAATGCCTGTTGATAAGCTCTATGTATCTATTTATGAAAACGATGATGAGGCTTACAAGATTTGGACCGAAGAAATCGGTGTTGAGCCATCTCATATGGTAAGACTCGGCAAAGAAGACAACTTCTGGGAAATCGGTTCCGGCCCCTGCGGTCCCTGTTCCGAAATATACTTCGACCGCGGCGAAAAATACGGCTGCGGCAAGCCGGATTGCGGTGTCGGCTGCGATTGCGACCGCTTTATAGAAGTGTGGAACATAGTATTTACGCAGTTCGAAGGCGACGGCAACGGCAATTATACCCGCCTTGCCCACCCGAATATAGATACCGGCATGGGGCTCGAAAGGCTCGCGTGTGTCATGCAGGATGTCGGCAACCTTTTCGAAGTCGATACAAACCGCAGCATACTCGATAAGGTCTGCGCGATATCCGGCAGGGAATACCACGGCTCCGCTGCCGATGACGACGTTTCCATACGTGTTATAACCGACCATATAAAGACAGCCACCTTCCTTATAGGCGACGGAGTTATCCCCTCCAACGAGGGCAGGGGTTACATACTCCGCCGCGTGCTCCGCCGCGCAGCAAGGCACGGCAGGCTTTTGGGCATAAAGAATGTGTTCCTCGGCGACGTGTGCGATGTCGTTATCGAAAACAACTGCGGAGCATATCCCGAGCTCGAACAGCGCAGGGATTATATCAAAAAGACAATCCGTGCGGAGGAGGAAAGGTTCGCCCAGACACTCGATTCCGGTCTTTCCATACTCGATAAAATGCTTGCCGAAACCGTTGCGGCGGGCAGCAAGACGCTTTCCGGCGAAAGTGTTTTCAAGCTTTACGATACATACGGCTTCCCGATAGACCTCACAAAGGAGATCACCGGGGAAAAGGGCATTGCGGTGGACGAGGAAGCCTTCCGCGCGCTCATGCAGGAACAGAAAAAGCGTGCCCGCGAGGCGAGGGCAAACATAGATGCAGGTTGGGCGGGCGATGCTCTTTCCATGGTGGATAAGAGCGTCGCGACGGTATTCACCGGTTACAGCGAGCTTTCCTCCGAATGCAATATAGAATATATCATTTCCGAAGGCGAGGATAACGCGTTTATCAGCGGCGGCAGCGCCGTTGTTATCACCGACCGTACACCCTTCTACGCCGAAAGCGGCGGTCAGGTCGGCGATACCGGCGTTATCAGAACGGCAAACGGCGTGTTTACCGTTACGGATACCCGCAAAACGCCGGAAGGCATATACCTTCACACCGGCATCGTTTCCGAAGGAACGATCGAAAAGGGCGCCGCTGCGGCATCCGTCGATCCCGAACGCCGCGCAGCCATCGCGCGCAATCACTCTGCGCTCCACCTGCTTCAGGAGGCGCTGCGCAGGGTGCTCGGCACACATGTGGAACAGGCGGGCTCATATGTAAACGACAGGATCGGCAGGTTCGATTTCACACACGGCTCCGCTGTTACCGCAGCGGAATTGCAGGAGGTCGAGGATCTCGTAAACGCGCAGATACTTGCCGATATCGAGGTCACGACCGATATCATGTCACCGGATGAAGCACGCGCAAATGGCGCAATGGCGCTCTTCGGCGAAAAATACGGCGACAAGGTCCGTGT
>OIYO01000060.1_pt1 | contig 112123 bp, 96 predicted proteins | sample 1588191 | NCBI WGS metagenome assembly OIYO01 (sample SAMN03283275) | human gut metagenome | biome: human-associated habitat; material: feces | host: Homo sapiens | place: Peru | collected 2012 | reverse complement strand
GGCGGAGAGAGTGGGATTCGAACCCACGGATGCTTTCACATCGCCGGTTTTCAAGGCCGGTGCCTTCAACCACTCGGCCACCTCTCCGTATTCCCCGCCGCAGGGAGCGCCTACGGCGGGGTAATTGTTTTTACTCGGCTTCGCCCTCAGTGACGGCGGTAGGCTCAACACTGGGAGCAGATGCGGGAACTGCGACCTTGCCTCCGACAAAGCCGGCCAGCAGGCTCCGCAGGTCGATACCCAAACCGTTCAGCATACCGTTGGAAACCTGAGTGGTAGAAGAAACGATGTCCTCAATCAGTTTCGTGCTGTTACCCTCGCCGTACATGGTGATGGAGTCCACGTTAGAGAGAGGTGTAGCCACGTTCTTGGCGATTTCGGGCAGTGCGTTCATAATCATCTCAACCACTGCGGCTTCACCGTACTTCTTCATGGCCTCAGCCTTACGGTCGATACCTTCCGCCTCGGCCAGAGCCTTGGCCTTGATAGCCTCGGCTTCTGCGGCACCAACGGCCTTGATACCTTCGGCAATCTGCTCCTGCTCGAAACGCTTGGCCTCGGCTTCCTGTTTACGGGCGTACAGCTCCGCTTCGGCCTTCTTTTCGGCAGCGTACTTATCAGCATCCGCCTTCTTGCGAATATCGGCATCCAGCCGACGCTCCTGCAGCGTGATTTCACGCTCGGCCAGCTCTGCTTCCTTCTCACGCTTCGCAATGTCGGCGTCGGTAGAAGCAATATCGAGGCTCCGGCGCTGCTTCTGCTCCTCAATTCTATAGGCAGCATCGGCGGCAGCCTTCTTGATGTCGGAGGTCTCCTTCAGCTCGGCCTGCTTCATAGCCAGCTCGGTCTGCCGAATAGAAATCTGCGTATCGGACGCGACCTGAGCCTCGTTCGCCTGACGTGCCGCCTCCGCCTGAGCAATCTGAATATCGCGCTCCGCTTCGGCCTTGGCGATAGAAGCGTTTTTCTGGATTTGACTCATATTGTCCTGACCCAGAGCATTGATAAGGCCCTTCTCGTCGGTCACACGCTGGATGTTGCAGGAGATAATCTCGATACCCAACGCATTCATGTCAACCTGCGCCTTTGACTGGATTTCATCACCGAATTTCTTGCGGTCATTGCAGATTTCCTTGAGCGTTATAGTACCGATAATCTCTCTCATGTTTCCCTGAAGAGAGTCCGAAATCGCTTGCTCAAAGCCATGGGCATCAGTGATGTTCAGGAAGTTCCGCATAGCCAGCTTGATGCCCTCATCATCAGTCCGGACACGAACTTTGGCGACGGCATCCACATCGACACCGATAAAGTCCAGCGTGGGAATGTAGCCATCGGATTTGATGTCCACGGAAATCTGACGGACAATCAGCTTATCGACACGCTCCAGAAACGGAACGCGGACACCAGCACGACCAATGAGGATTTTGGGCTTCTTGCGAAGACCGGAGATGATATACGCCATATCGGGTGGAGCCTTGATATACCCCAAAATACAGATGATGAGGACCGCAATCACGATAATTGCGGGGACGAGAACAGCCTTGTTCCCAAAAATCAGGTCAAACATAGTTTTTCTCCTTTATCTATTTAATCAGCGGAGTAGTCCGCATCCGCCCAGTTGAGGCCGGTGCCGTAATCAATCTTGACACCGGGCTGCACATTATAGCAAAACACACAGAACTCAATGGTATCATCTTCCACAGAGAGGGCTTCCATTAGGACGCCATCTGCTACGAGGTTGTCATCTTCAAAAACGGGAGTTACACGATACAAAACGTGATTGTTTGTCTTGTGAACATAATCAGCAATCTCGTTCTCGAACGGCAGCATACCAGTTACATTGAGGTAGCGGGTTCCGGTGATGAGGTTCTTGACGTTGGCGTTCTCGCCGGTAAGCTGATAGCCCAGCAGATGACAGCGATTGTAGAGATACTTGCCATCCACACAATCATATTTGTTCAGGTGCCAGCCCGACGGCTTCACGGAACCGATAGCCCCGCGCTCCTCCGTAGGCATCAGCTCTTGGCACACATTTGCGTAGGCAGTCCCGCAGCGGCCAAGGTCATCCAACTCGGAAAACAATTCGAACGGCTCTGTGGTCATATCAACTTCTGTAAAGAAAGGAACATTACCGTTTACAACGATATATGGCTCCCCTTCAAACGGAACAATGTCATCTAACGAAAGCCGGCTCTCATAACTCCCCTCGTAGATATCAGACGCTTCTGTATACGACGGATGGTTGTCGGTGCCAAGGTTCTCTGTGAGCTGCGGAATGAGCTCCACTCCGAGAAACACAGCAAGGGCAACAAGGAAAGCGAGGAGCCCTCGCAAGGCATTCGTGCCGTTGTTTTTCTTGTTATTATTCTTTACCATAACGCTTTCCTTTCGAGTTTTTTATGTTTCTATCGCAATTTTACTATAACACGAATATAAAATAATGTCAAGTCTGCATGGTGCTTTTCGCTTGACATTATGTTCGAATATGGTAATATAGAAAATGTAGAAAAGCAAGTCCCGCCACGGTCTTTAGGGAATGTGGCTGTGGCGGGAACCTGCCAACGGAGGTATTTTATGCTTGAAAAACTTGTCAATATTTTTGAACGTATCAAAGTTTGGGTATTGACCCTTACCCCCGCACAAATCGCGAGTCTGCTGATTCTCATTGCCGCACTGTATGCGGCGCGGAAAGTAGTGAAAAAGGGACTGTCTGTTGTATTGACCATTCTGGCTGTTCTGGCCGGACTCTATTTCCTCGTACCGAGCATCTTCTACACTGTTCTCGGTTGGCTCACGAGCATCATTTAACCTACTAAACCCACTGAGGCTGTCAACTACGCCTCCACACTGAAAGGACAAAACTATGAATCACTATGAAACTCTTCGCCTGCTTTGGATTGTAGGCCGAACCGTTGCCACCTGCATACTTCTTGCCTTTATTCTTAAAAAGGCCAAGTATCCCATTTGGGCGGGGCTTATCCCCGTGTATAACATTATTTGCCTATTCTATTCCGTTTTTGGGAACCTTCGCTATATATGGCTGATGCTCATACCGGGTGTAAACCTCATCATGTGGATTATCATATGGGTGAAGTTCATACCTATGTTTGGCGTCGAATATCAAGGTCGCACCAGCTACCACACCCCCAAACTTTTTATTTGGATGATTTTCTTCCAGCTCATCGTCCTTGCAATTCTGGCTTTTGACGCCACAGAGTACAAGGGTGAATTCCCCGGACCGAACCCATTCCTAAAAAAACCTGTTTCAGCCAAGTCTGATGAGACTGTAGGTTGATAGATTGGGGCGAGTTGTATGAACAATCAAATTGGACTCAAAGAAGCGTGGGAACAGTTGCTGGCGTATGACCCTGCTGTCTGGATAGGAGTTTTTACTGCTATCGTTGTTTTTGCTATTGAAATCGTTTTATACAAAAAAGGAATCATTTTTTCGAGCGGCGAGAAAAAAATAGCGAAGGCAAAAGAAAGTGGACATATGCTTTCTGCAACACAGGTAAAATGTCGTTATTATGAAAAAAGCTCTGGTGCAAGAAATTATGTAGCCACATACGAATATGAGCTTAATGGATTGCACACAAAAAAGGTTGTAACCTCAAATAGTATGCCACCTTTGAAAATCACTCTTTACCACGATAACGGCAGAGTTTTTTCGGAGGCTGATGTAAGTTCAAGCCCATCAAAAATTCTTATGTATATTATCCCAATTATCGCTGCAATAGCGGTGATGAAAGCATTGGGATTTGAGGGCTAACAGAAAGGAAGATGATGCCCTATGGCGAGAGATAACACATGGACTTTCACTGCTGAGGAAGTCGCACAAATCAAAAAGCTGCCTAAGCGCCAGTTTAAGCTGGGTGCTGGGAATATCTGTACCGGATATTTCGATGACGCCAATAGTCGCTTCTACGAGTGCAGGGAGGACGGAGAGCTGACTGGCCGCGTTGGTAGCGCAAAGAAGCAGACGACTATCGTTGTTCCCGCTGCGAACGGCGGCGACGACGCGCCCCCTTCCGCACCTGAGAAAAAGGAAGCCTCTCGGAGCACGGAATCCCCCACTCACAGCACCGACGCGCCCAGCTCAGGCACGGCAGAAACCCCCGACTGGCGCGAGCTCAAGCGGCAGGAGGAAGAACGGCTGAAGGCAGAGAGGCTGCGGGAAAAGGAGCAGAAAAAGCAGCAGAAGCGCAAACCGGCGGAAAAGAACGTATCCGCAAGTGATGCGGCAGGAACGAGCATGGTTCCTGTAAGCAAAGGGAAGCGGTTTCTGAAAAAGGTCGTTTATCCTGCTGCAGCCATTATTGCCGGCGCCGCTATTGTCTTCTGCGTCTATTCCACGCTGGCCAACCGCTCTGCACCTATCGGGTTTCAGTACCCCACGACGCTCCAGCGTTCTGATGGAACGACAGTTTCCACGTCCTACGTTCATGGAGATAGCGTGCAGGTGATTCAGGTCACAGACGATATACTGCCGGGAACGCAGTTCTCTAAGGATAATCTTGCCGTAGCAACCATTCCTGCCGACGTCTACAACTGCGCTGTGGCCATTGGCTCCAAGCTGTGTAATGTGGACATGGCATCCACTGTGGTGGGGAAATACGCGACTGAATATATCGGCGCCGGTCAAATTCTCCGCATCGACCAATTCAGTGTAAACAGCACAGGAGGAACATCAGTTGCCGTCAACCCTTGGCTGGCCACTGATGAGGAAGATGTGCGAGATTATCTGTGGGAAACGGATACCAGCTTCCTCATGTTTGGACGTGAGGCTGTCATTACCATCAATCGCACAGTGGACGACAACAACCCCGCGTTGCGCGAGGAGCTCTATGCGGATGACCCAACTATCGAGTACACCATCAGCGATAAGGACGAGCATAACCGGAGGCATGAAACCATCAAGCTGAATGCGGTGGTAAGCGACCTCCTGAACGCCGACGGAACGCTGCTATTTGATGTCTATGCCAAGCTGGGAGCAATCCCGCAGGGCGAGCTGACACAGTATGTGAAGAACCATGTTAGCATCGCAAAAATGGTTCCCTCCATTGTAAGATTCCGTATGACAGAAAAGGCTGCAACCGTGTATGACGCGACCATGGTCACTGGTGCAGATGCAACACTTACCAGCGGTACGGTTACGACCGTGGAGCTGCTGGAGGAGCTGGAAGCAAACACTCCCGAACGCGCCGCACAGCTCAACATCTGCCAATTTGTAGACCGCGTGCTCTGCGGTGATACCGCACCTCAGAACGCGAGCCCCGTACAGTAAAAATCCGTAAGGAGGAATCCTATATGAAGAAGTTCATCGCATTGACTCTGGCCGTGCTTATGACTCTGACCATTGTGGGCTGCGGAAAGAAAGATAAGGATGAGGACACCGGCGAACCTCAGTACAACCTCGAAAACCCCGAACCTATCCCCGACGGCGAAGAGGACTCCCAAGGATATATCGGGGACGGCAAATACCGCAACGACATCAAGTTGAGCTGTACGCTGGAATCCGGCTATGAGGTCACGCTGGGTATGGGCGACAAGGATGCCGGCGTCAACGCCATCTACTTGAACCCCACCTGCAACGACCCCAACGGTGCGGCGTTCTATATCAAGTGCGAGCGTACGACATATCCCCAATACTTTATGCCGGAAGAATACGCAACGGTCAAGCGGCAAGATTTTTACACAATGGATACCAACAGCATTGCAGCCTTTACTTGGTATGACGATGTGCTGGGAATTGACGCGACCTACCGCGATGTAAACAAATTCGGTGTTGCGTGGCAGGACTCCATTCTTGTGGATGGATATAACGGCAATGAAACGCTGACAATCCGCGTATGTGATAAGGCTACGGGCGAAGACCTTGGCAGCTTTATCGCACACATTAACTACGACAAGGCAGCGGATGTTTACTACCTCGCAGATATGAGCGCGGTCATTGAAGGCGCCGATACAGAGACAGATACCGCTCCCGCTAACTAAAAAAAGAAAAGGAGAGATAAATCATGCCCGCAATTATCAGTGATTCCAAGCAGCAGCAGGCACTCCAGCAGGTCTCAGACGGACTGAAAGCAGTCGCAGACATCAATACGATGTTAGATATCGCTGCGAAGGATAACGCCTTTACGGTATCGGCAAAAAGCCGTAAAAAGCCTGCTATCGTTGTAGATGAACAGGCCGCGACACGCATCCAGTCCGCCATGAAAAACTTCCGCGAAAAAATGGTCAAGAAAATCCGCGATACCGCTGAAAGGCAGCGTATTGCACTGTCCGAGGAGGATGAGGCTATTCTCAACTGGGGTGTATCCCCTGTTGCAGCGGAAGCCACGGAAGACGAGGACGGCGATGATGGACTCGTGACCGAGACCAATACGACGGAAAACGACTTCACTCCGGAGGAGCATGAAGCTCAGGAGGGGACGGAAATCAAAAACCCCTTCTTTTTCAATTAACTCTCACAACACGAAAGAGGTCTTGCCACAAGGCAAGACCTCTTCTAAACGCAAAAAAACCGGCCCGTAGGCCGGCTTTTTTCACTTTTCCGAAGAAAGCTCCGACTTGACCTCTTCTGTGTCCTTCGCATCGGAAGGCACATAGATTTCTTTGTAGGCCAAGAGATGCGTGTTATCTTTTGCACGAACATAGATGGTGTACCTAAAGCCGGGATACAGGTCTTTGTTCTTGCGGTCAGGAAGATTAAACACATGGGCCTCTTGACCTTCGTCTTCCCCTGTTACAAAAACCACCTCTTTGCTGTCCCGTGGCCATGACCGAGACCGCACAGAGCGGCACAAAGCAACATGACACACGATGTCCCCATTCTGCCATTCTGTTCGCAAGTGCAAGGCAGAATAGACAACATATCCTGCCAGCAAGAGGATAACGCCGGCAAAGGGAAGCATTGCCTTCAATTCGGACTTCTGCAGGCAAAGCGTTGCAATGAGGATAACCACAATGGCACCGGCCATCAAGATGCCCTTCATCGTGAGGCGCTGCAGAGCTTCAGGATAATCGCGAGTATCGGCGACGATATAGCTCTGGAGGTCAGGTCCAGATTTATTCACCACAAGAACCACCTCCAGTTGCAGAGAAAGAAGGTTTGATACGGCGTCCACGGAAAAAGAGCCGCGAGTTCGCTTCGCGTCCGGTTACTGAGCCGATGACCAATGCCATTTCATCCGATGTTGCCACACCTGTGGCCATATTTCCGGACGCAACAGCCACCTCCATCAGCTTGTCTGCGGGAACGTCAATTACTGCGGCTACCGCAGCAGCACGAGCCTTCGGCATCTCCTTATAAGGGTATGTGGAAAAAACATACTGTGCGAGTCCCTGAACGCCAGCCATCTGTTCCAGATAATCAAGCGTAACTCCCTCCCTGTTCAGATAATCCGCAATGAGAGGATAACCCTCGCTGAAATACCACGAATGAGCGCCACGGATATTGTTGCAAAGCATCACAACATCCGCAACAGGAATGCCCGTTGTCTCTGAAGCGGCGGATATGGGCGCGTCCTTATTCGCGACAAAAAAACCGACCACAGCCCTCACCTGCTCTTCATTCAGTGCAGGACGAGGATACCTTTTGGCCTTATCATTAGGAAAAGGAATCTTCTGCAGATGCAGATACACCTGCTGCCGGGAAATGCCAAAGGTATCAGCAATTTCCTGCACAGAGTAGCCGTTCCACCGCATCAGCGCAATATACGTCGCCATGCGCTCACCCCATTGTGCGTTTTCAGACTTTGTTGTTGTAGCGTCAAACAAACCAAATCGCCTCCTTTAAGTAGTCGCCGGCTTCGTAGAAGAAATTGATGGTACAAAGAACTGCGACACACGCCAAGACAAAAGAAAATGCGTGACCAGCAGCACTGTCCGTCTTTATACCGAATATCCAGAAGCGATGGGATATCGGCCAAAGCAAAGGAACGCCGGCTTTATTAAAAAGGTCGAGCAAAATATGAGTTGCTCCACCAATCACAAACGCAAGGATATAGGTCAACCATTCAGCACCCAAAAGCAGCTTCAAGGCCGCGTACAGTGCCGTCCAAATGAAGGGCGTATGGGTAATACCCCTATGCCCAAAAAGAGCATTTACGGCAGCGGACACGGGTCTATTGCGTCGTCCCGCTCTGCTGCGCGGAAGGTCTATGTCAGGCGCGAGGGAGCCCGCCATGGACAGTCCAACCATTCCGACACACGGAAGAATGCCGTCCGGCGCCGGAAGGCCAAATGCTCCGAAGATTTGTGCCTGCACAAGAAGTAATCCTGCCGTGTATCCGGCAAAAGTATGGGTTCGCCCGTCCAATGGTTCACCTCCTAATGTTTTGAACGGGGTATAGCACAATAACAAGATTCTTGTTATTTATCTCGGAAATTGCAGGTAAATAACAAGCATCTTGAACAAATGTTCTGGTACATCTTTGTTAAATAGAACACTTGTACTATACCATAGACTATGTTAAAATGTCAACTATGATGCAGCATCACCGATGTCCAGAGCGCCGACTCCGCGAAGAACCACGCGACGTACTGCGACTACCGGAACGACCACCACCAGAGCGCGAGGAGGCTCCTGCGGGTTTGGTGCTGTTGAACTGAAGTGTAAAGTTCGGGCCCCAATCACTGCGCTGACTGTCATCCATCACAAGGTCTGCCGCAAATGTACCGCCGTCCTTCTTGGTCAGCTTCGTCTTATGGACAGGCTTTCCGGCGAGGAAGTTTTTAACATCCTTCTCTGTGAATGTGATGTGCTGGAACAGGGTCGGTTTTGGCTTTTTCCAGATGGTAAACTTACATCCACTCTTCCAGTTGGAACAACCAAAGCCCATTTTCCCCTCTATGATGTTCCCACCACAGCGAGGACACACTCCTATCGGCGTGAATCCCTTCCTTGTCGGGACAATGTTGGGGTCCACTTTAGGATGCGGTTGCTGCAGGAAATCTTTGAGCATAGCCAGAACGTTTTGTTCCAGCTTCTCCGGCGTCGCCTTCCCCTCATGTATCTCCTCTTGAATGACCCACCACAAGGCGGTGAGGTCCGGTCCACGAAGGGAATCGGGGAGAATGCGATACAACTCGCGTCCAAGCGGAGTGGAAATAAGGGACTTCCCCTTTTCCTGCAAGAACCCTCTTGAAATGAGACCGGAGATTATCTGGTCCCGTGTTGCGCTGGTGCCGATAGCCCCGTTATTCTCCTCCACGTCGGCATCTTTCTTCAGCAGAGTGCTCTTGATGAATGGGTCCGTAACGTACTTGGCAATACGGCTCATATCCTTCGCCAGCGTGTACTGTGTGTAACGAGGAGGGGGATTTGTTTCCTTCTCTAAGACCTGAGCGTCGGAAACAAAAGCATCGTAACTGCCGGCGGGTATCATACTCAACGCTGTGGGCGTATCTACACCTTCGCGCATCATCACGAGATAACCGGGTTTCAGCACACCAGTGCTGGACGCCTCTAAAGTGGCGCCGTCCGGCAGCGGGACGACCAGCCTTGTTGTTTCCTTCTCAGCGGGCGGAAAGAACTGGATAAGATAATACTTACAAATGGCAAGATATACGTTTCGTTCCCGCTCTGTCATCTTGTTGAGGTCGAGACTCACATTTTGAGGAATGATGCCAAAATGGGCTTCAATTTTAGAATCGTCGAAGCACCGCCCCTTCGTCTTGAAGTCCATACCAAGAATAGGGTTGAAATTTCCTTTTCCTACCGTGTTTATGTTTGCGATAACAGTCCGGGAGGTGGCGGGAGCTTCCGCAAAGTAGTTTTCGGGGAGATATCGCACCTGAGTACGGTTATATGTAATGGCGTTGTAGTTATCGCGTAAAGACTGCGTGATTTCCATGGTGTCGTCCAGCTTGTAGCCGAAACTCTTCAAACAGTAGCCCTGTAATTCCAGCATATCAAACGGCAAAGGCGGTTGTTCTTTGGAAATCTTTTTTGTAACAGCAGCCCCAGAGAACTGTTTTCCGGAAATCATCGCAGACTTGCTCTCCGCGTAAGGTCTTTCCAAGATAAGCCCGTCAGTCAGATGAGGGTCATCTTTCTTCGGCCTGTACTTCGTTTCAACGACCTTACCCTCAACAGAAGTCTTCGCTGAGACCTCATAGTATTTAGTTTTTACGTGGTTTTCGATAAGCATATCACGCTCGACCACAAGCCCAAGGGTAGGAGACTGCACACGTCCAACTGTCAGCGAAGCATTGTTGACCAGCGAATAATACCGGCTCATATTCACACCAACCATAAGGTCGGCAACGCTCCGTGCGTAAGCAGACCACCCCATGTTCTCAAAGAGACGGTTGTCCTTGAGGTTGTTGAGCGCACGCTGCAGCGCAGGGATAGAGGTGTCGCCCGTCGCCAAACGGTAAACGGGTCCACGATAACCGTGCCAGCGAAGCAGCTCGTCAATAAGAAGCTGCCCCTCTTCATCAGGGTCTCCTGCGTGGATTACACAGGAACACTGCTTCAAAAGCTCCCCAATGCGCGAAACGCGCTCGTTGGGATTCACGCCTCTCCCGTTATACTCTTTCACCTTTGTTTGCCAGTTCGGAAAATAAATCGGTAAGGCAGACAACTCCCATTTCCCAAACGCGACATCATAGTCCTCAGGCTCCTTCAGAGAAAGAAGATGTCCTTGCGAACAGACGATTACATATTCACCTTTCACGGTTGCACCACGGTCATAATGTGCTGTACCGGGAATAGCTTGGGCAATCAAGTCGCCAAGCTGTTTCTTTTCAGCCAGTATTAGTTTAATGTGGAAACACGACCTTTCACAGCAGGCATTAAAAGCTCCCAAAAGGGCTTATTTCTTCGATTTCATATTAGCACGAACATAAAATAATGTCAAGTGCGCAGAGCGTAAAAAGGGTGGCTCATGTGCCAAAATCATTTAAGTCGTAAGGGAGAAAAGCAAAACGTCTAAAAACGTAAAATTTGGTAAGAATATCTACATTTAGCACAAAAACGAGCAGAATCCTTTCACAAATGATTAAAAGATGTTACACGAAACTGTAACATCCCACAAATTAACACAGCTTATATTAGGAATAATGTCAACACGAAAGACATGATTGTTCCAATTTTCACAAGTCGTAAACTTGACAAAATTATGTAATCGTGGTAGAGTGATATTGAATATGGAACATAAGCGCTGGCAGACGACTTTCACTGCCGCAGGAAGCACTTACTCCACTTTTGCGGCATAGAAGCAGCGGCTTGTCAGCGCTATTTCCATGTACTCTTGCCAGCCCAATACGCGGGAGCAATATCTCGAATGGCGAACAAAACACGCCACTGTCATCGTTTTCAAAGGAAGAAAGGAAAAAGTAGCAGCGTAGAAGGAGGTCACGGGAAATGCAGCGAAAACAGAACAGTAGAATCTATGAGCACGGAACCAGCAACGAAGAAAAACAGAACAAGAAAGATAATGACGACCTCATTGATGACGTTTGCCAATTCACAGGCAGCACAAGCGACGCTGTCCGGAAGTCTGTAGAAATGGCAGTCAACGACCCTCTTTCCCTTATGGATGTGATGATATCCATTATGGAGTTTGGAGGGGACGACCCCGAAACAGCGAAGCGGCTTCTCGACATGGCAGAGCTTCGTCTCAAGACCCTTGTGAAGCAGCACGAAATTTACGGCACCCGTGCGCCGCACGACCTTGTCCCCGAAGAGCAGAGTCTCTGTCGGGCTTTCTCTCCCCGCGAGGTGCTGCGGATGTGGTTGTTTAGGCGCAAAAATGTCATTGTTACCCCTATCGCCAGTATCTACGAATCCATGTCCGACATGATTACGGATATCTGTGATGAGAATAAGTGGGGCAGGGCAAAGGGAGAGGAATTCATCCAGCGTGAATATGCGAACCACTATCAGTTTATTGATAGTATTGGGCTTATCGTGTACGAGCTGGACGCATAGCAACCTGCAAAGACAAATACATTTCAAGATTAAATATTCGATACTTACAGTATTTCTCAGGAAGCAGCCCAAGGGTTGCTTCCTTTTTTGAAAAAAAAGACCGATGGGCTCACCACCGGTCTTTTTCGCTTATCCATTTGTGTTCTCGGCTTCCTTTTGCTTCAAGCGAAGAACTCTGCGGATGAATGGCTTTACATAGGTTTCGTCAGGCGCGAGGGAGTACCCAAGAGCCTCCGCGTACTCCACCGCCTCACGGGACGGCGTTCTCCCCTCGCCCACCTTTCGGATAAAGCCCTGAATGGCTCTGGGAGCCTCCTCATAGGCTTCGTCGCCCTTACGGGTGTATCCACCCTTCTCTGCCGCTTCCGCGCCGTCGTAGGCATTCCTGAGGCGTCCTCCGCGACCGTAGTAGCTTATGGATACCTCATCGAATTTCCGGACGCCCTTATTGTCGAGGGACAGATACTTGACATGGCTGCTTAGTTGCGACAGCAGTTCTGGGCCTTTGCGCGTTACGGCACAGGCGTAGAGAGTTAAAACGAGCCGCCTTATGTTCCCGTAGATGACTCTGTCATCTGAATCGAGGAAAACCGAAAAGAAGAACCCGGTCTTAGTATCATAGTACCCGCTCAAGTCTCCCTCACAGGTGTCCAGACGGTAAAGCATATAGATGGAATCGCCGTATAGAGTTTCCTTGAGCAAGACTTTCCGGATGATATCCTTCTCGCTTGCAAATTCAAAAACTGCGCCGTTGGTAGGAAGCGTCGAACTTCGTTTCGTCCGCAGCAGCTCGTGCATTTCATCAGGCAGCATCGGAGGCAGCGCAACAACGGAAAAGAACTTATTTGCGATGGCAGAAAAGCAATGCTGCGGAAGTATGTCGAAGGTGTATTCATTGATGAGCGCAGCCATACCCGCTATTTGGTTGGAAAAAATCCTGTCTACCTGCGTGTAGCGCTCCAAATCCTCCTTATTTTGGATGTAGCCATATCCCCACTTGCTATAAATTTCCTTGATTTGGGCATCCAGCTCCATGGGGGAACGAACCTTTCCATCAAGATTCCGGCGCTCCAACTCAAAAGCAGGCTTATCCAAGAAGGGGTAGGTATCTTCCATGACCAACAGTTCGCCGGTCGTTTTCAAACCGCAGACGACTTTGGTTAAGTCGAACTTATCTGGACGCAGGTATTCCGTCTGCTGAAGGAGGATGCTGAAGTAACAGTACACCACATCAATGTTGATGTTAGACTGCTTTTCTTCCTTTGCGGTAAAAAGAAGGCGAGATGCAGCCATGAGAAAATCAAAGAACAGGGCGTATTCGGATTCGTTCTTGATTCTCTTGGCCATGGAATTGAAAAAGCTGTGAAGGCCCTTGATAAACTTGTCAGGGTTGGCACCGGCCAACTCCACCTGAGACTCATACAGACGAGAGAACTCCTTGCTATCTATATCACTACAAAAGAAGTACAGCGAAGAAGATAACTCAGTAAAAGGAATATTTTGCAGTGTACTCACAGTTACGATTGCAGTGTTCATCGTTCTCCGCTGCAATATGTTTGCTGGCCCATAACCGCTGCCGTTTTTCCGGTCGAACCAGTTGCTCCACTTTTTCAAGAGCGCGTAATCGGCATCCATCGGCATTTGAAAACTCCTCTTCTTTGTTTTTTAATTATTCTACCATGTGAGAAGTCGGAAAACCAGCGTGTTTTGCGAAAACTTTTTTATCCCAAAAGTCATCCGCGATAAAGAGTCTACCTATTTTCAAATCTTATGAGCTCAGAAGCGCTCTCAAGATATGTTTTAACAGCGCCTTTCACTTCGTTCACATACTCTGCTTGACACGGAACGAACACAACATAAAGCTCACATCCTGCCCGAACAGCGTCACACACAGCGACAGAAGCTGCAGCCTTGCACGAAAGATGAGCATACGCCCGTGAGCAGCACGCTCCGACGGAGGACGAACCAATGAATACCGCATCGAGACAACGATTCAATTCATCCACCTCCGCAATCACATACACACCTGAACAGAAGACATATTTATATCCAAACAAAGCTCCATTGGAACACGCATTCATCCCCCTCCGGCTGGGCGCGGAATCCCAATCACGCAGAAAGTCTTTACGTGAAATTGGAACACTTCCCACTACATTTGCCTCAATTTCAAGACGACGCTTCTTGGCGAAAACTGCACCGCCTATTTCGAAAGAAAGATAACAAAGCAGAAGTGCTACAGTTATAAGCCCTATCCATACCTTCATCCAATTATCCTTTAAGAACTGACCCGCCGCATTCATGGGCTTTTCTAAGAAATCAAACCATCCATAGCAGTCGGCCAAAAGGATAAGTAGAATTCCAGCGAGAATAACTACAGCCAGCACGAAAATACGCGGGAGGACGCTCGTTTTATCCTCGACCTTGTTCCCATTGTTGTCGTAACCCGCCTCGTTTTGTTTTGCTTTTTTCCCCATTTTTTTCACCTTTTTGTATTGTTGAAAGAGGAGAGGACCTTCCCTCTCCTCTTTTTAGATAAAGCGTTTTTAACTCTCCTGCCGGAAGTCAAAATCTCAGCTAAATACTGATGCCGTGTCAACAGCGGAGTACCATCCACCAACTACACTGGAAATCAGTGCGCCGGAAAGGATGGTGCCGAGGATACTCAGACCGACTGCCACGCAGAATCCAATCAGTGCCCACTTCCCCACCGCCTTCGCCTTAATGGGGGGTCGAATTCTGCCACGACAGATACAGAATCAGGCCAACCAGTGGGATGAGGAACGACAGGATGTTCAGACCGGTAGAAGGCTTGTCCACCTCGACATTCTTGCTCGCCACGGCGCAGCCGCAGAAAGGACAGACAACAGCGTTATCAGAGACCTCTTTGCCACAATTATTACAGTATTTCATTTCCTTTTCTCTCTTTCCGGGGAGGTGCTCTCCCCTACTGTTATATTTGTAAAAGCAGAGGGCGCAGGCACAAGGTCTGCGCCCCCTGCATTCACTTTGGGGTTTACTCACCACATGATGAGCTGCTTACTCGGCGCCATACTCCTTCTTGCGGCGGAACATGAACACCGCAGTGCCGCAGCAAGCAATGGCACTGAACGTACCCAGCATGGCCCACAGGCCGATGCCCTCATCGCCAGTCTGGACACTGTCGCGGAAATACACCGTCTGGGCACCGTCCATCAGGTCGTTGTGGGTAGCAATGACATTACCCGCCTCAGCACGACCCTCATACAGAGTCTCGAACACCACGAGCGCATGGTCCTTCAGCTTGGATGCGTCGAACTTGAACGTAACATTCACAGCCCCGTTGGAGGACTTGGGCGTAAAGGTCGTGGTAGCCGTTACCAGATTACCCTTATTGTCCTTGAGGGCAACACCGGAATCCTTATCCATCAGCGTACCAACCAGCACATAGGTCTTGCCCACAGTCAGGCCGGTATAGTTGACGGTGTCCACGATTTTCACGTTCTTACCAGCAACGGAGTTCTTCTTCTCCTTGCCATCGAAGGTAGCGGTGGTGGAAATGCTCGGACCGGAATAGGTCGGGATGCGCTTGATGGTCACAGTCTGGTCAACATCGTTGATGTCGGCGTGAGTCGCGACCGTAGTGCCATTGCGGGTCAGGGTCTCGAACACGACCAGCGTCTTACCGCCCAGAATGGATGCATCAAACACGAAACTCACATCCACAGTGCCGTCAGAGGATTTGGCCTCGAACTCGGTAGTGGCGGTGATTTCCTTGTTGTTGCGGCCCAGAACAGGCTCGCCTGTCGCCTTGTCCATCAGCTTACCGATTACGGTGTACTTATTGCCGGCAATCAGGCCCTTATAGGACACGGTATCGACCAGCTCGACCTTGCTGTAGGCCCAGAATTCCTTCTTGCCATCAGCCGCGTTCTTAGCGGTGGTCTTGATTTCAGGGCTGTTGACAGTCACGGTCTGGTCAACATCGTTGATGTCGGCATGAACTGCGATTTCAATGTCCTTGTACTGCAGGGACTCGAATACAACGATAGACTGGCCACGCAGCAGAGATGCATCGAGCACGAAGAACACGTCAACGGTGCCATTGGACGCCTCAGCGGTGAAGGTAACGGAGGAGGTAATTTCCTTTCCGTCCTTATCCTTCAGGGGCTCGTTGGTGGCCTTGTTCATCAGCTTACCGGAGACAGTGTACTTCTCTCCAGCAATCAGGCCCTTATAGGACACGGTATCCTTGATTTCAGCGCGGGCTTCGGGGTCGAGGGTCTTGCCGTTGGTGGCGTTGTTCACGGCCTTTGTACCGATTTCGGGAACGCCGATGGTGACGGTCTGCCCCTCATCGTTGATATCCTCGTGACTCACAAACACGGGTTTATTGGAGTCGCCGGGAACAATCTCGTTGCCCAGATACACACGCTCGAATACCACCAGAGACTTGCCGGCCAGCTTGGAAGCGTCAAAGACGAACTTCACATCCACCGTACCAGTGGCAGCTTCGGGAGTGAACACCTTGTAAGAGGTAACGGGGTCGCCGTTGGCATCGGTAACGGGCTTGCCGGTGGCCTTATCCATCAGCGTACCGATAGCGATGAACTCCTTACCCACGGGCATATTCTCGTAGGAGATGGTATCCACCAGAATCACATCAGCCAGAGGCATGAACTCCTTGCCGCCAACAGCGTTCTTGGCCGTGGTGCCAATCTTGGGGTTCAGGATTACAACGGTCTGGTCAACATCGTTGATGTCAGCATGGGTAGCAACGACACGGTTGCCGCGCTTCAGGTCCTCGAAAACAACGATGGACTCGCCACCCAGCAGAGACGCATCAAAGGTGAACTCCAGCTCCACAAAGCCAGTGAAGTCGGCCTCAGCCTTGAAGGTCTTAGAGGCGGTAATGCGATTACCCTCGGCGTCCAGCAGAGGCTCGCCGGTGGACTTAACCACCAGATATCCCTCGACCGTATAGGTCTTGTTGGGGATAACGTCGGTGCATTCCACCTTATCGACGATAGTGACGGTGGTGGACGGAACGATTTCCTTGTTGCCTTCCTTGTCGGTTGCAGTAGTCTTGACCTTGGGAGTCACCGCCTCGTCCTCGGCGATGATATTCACAGTCACCAGACCGGTCTCGGCATCCAGAGAAATGGTATCGGGCGTAACGCTGAAGGTAATCGGGGTATCCATCAGCTCATAACCCTTCGGGGGTACGATTTCGACCAGATGATAGTTCTCGCCGTAAGGCAGAACCAGCGGGGTCACAAAATAACCCTCATCATTGGTCTCGAATGTATCAATATAAGTTACCGTGGGGTAAGTGACCTTCTGGGACACCTTGTTCCCGTCAGGGTCGTAAATCTGGAACTTCGCGCCGCCCCAAGGAATGACCTCGCCGTCAAGCTCATCGACCTTCACAACGCGCAGGTACGCGGTAATAGGTCCGTTGTTGACAGCCAAGTCGTGATGGTCGTGGTCAACCTCGCCGACCAGAACGGTGAACTCAGGCGCGAGCCCCGCACCCTTATCGCCGGCCTTGGTCTGATGCACCACATAGGTGCCGTAGGGCAGCTCGATGGACTTGCCGCTGTACCCCAAGTCGTTGGTCGTCAGGATGCCGCGCTCGTCATCCTTAGCGTTCTCGTAAGAGCCGGCGGACTGCAGCCAATACTTGAACTCTGCACCGCCCTCGAACTTAGCGGGACCGGAGGTTCCGTCGGAGATGAACTTGGTGATGGCGAATGTGCCGCGATTGATGACCTCGACAGAGGTAATCTGGGGAGCAACGTTGTGTTCGATACGGTAGTTCTCCGGCTCGGCGCCAACGCGATACACGCCCCCATCAATCTGATAGCCAGTGGGCGCCTTGATTTCACGGATGGTGTAATCATAGCCGCAGATGTACTCGTCAGTGGTGAACTTGCCATCGCTGCCGATAACGTACTCCTTCACCAGCTCGTCACCCTTATAGAGACCGTACACAGCACCCTCAAAGACACCATCGCCGCGAGGGATGTTGCCAGTCTCGGCGTCCGTCTTCTCCACAGTGACCTTCCACTTCTTCAGTACGTTGGTCACAGCGGTGTCGGTAACTTTCTGGAACTCCACAACGAGACCTGTCTGCACGGCAGGAATAACATACTTCACCGCCGTATCGACTTCCTCCAGCGTGTAGTTGTTGCCAATCAGGACATCCTTGAAGATGGCAATACCGTCAGCGTTGGTGGTAGCAGTCAGGTCAACAGCATCGCCGGAGATGGCAGTGCCATGCAGCCGGAAGGTGATGCCCTCGACCATGCCGTCCTCAGAAGTCTTGGTAACGCGCAGGTCGCCGCGCTTGAGCTTGTTGTAGACATTCACGGGGGTGGTGTTATCCAGAGTAACCTTCACACCGTTTGTCACAGCGGGAACGATATACTTGGCAGCCGTGTTCACTTCCTCAACGCTGTAGTTGTTGCCAATCAGAACGTTGTTGAAGGTGGCAACTCCGGCGTCATTGGTCACGGCGGTCATATCCACCGTCTCGCCGTTGATAGCAGTACCGGACAGACGGAACGTGATACCAGCGACCTTGCCGTCCTCGGAGGTCTTCTTAACCTCAACGGCGCCACGAGCCAGCTTATTATGGAAGTTCAAGCTGGTGGTGTTGTTGAGCGTGACGGTCACATTGCTCTGGACAGCGGGAACAACGTACCGCTCGGCGGTGTTGATTTCCTGTACGGTATAGTTATTACCGATAAGGATTTCTCTGAACATGACGACACCGTTCTCGTCGGTAGAAGCAGTTTCATTGACTGCTGCACCGGAGATAGACGTGCCGGTCAGCCGGAAGGTCATGCCTGCCACGAAGCCATCCTCGGAGGTCTTCGTGATTTTCAGATTGCCGCGAGCCAACTTGTTCTCAAACTGAGCGGGGGTGCTGGTGTTGTACTCAACCACCACGCCAGCCTGCACCGCAGGAACAACATACTTCGCTGCGGTGTTGATTTCCTCCAGCTTATAGTTGTTGCCCACAGGAACATTATTGAAGGTAGCCACGCCGTTGGCATCCGTAACAGCCGTCATGTTGACAGCCGTACCTGCTGCGGAAGTGCCGGACAGACGGAAGGTGTGACCAGCAATCTGACCATCCTCTGAGGTCTTAGTCACCTTTACGGCGCCCTTCTTCAGCACGTTGCTGAAGTTCACCGTCTTAAAATCGCCGATTGCGATGTTTACGGACTGGGGCTGCGTCGGGATGTAGTTGTCAGGTGTATTCTCCGTTACGGTATAAGTACCGGGCTGCAAATCGGTAATGGCAATCTTACCGTTTGCACCAGTGGTCACAGTCTTGCTGTAACCGTTGGGGCCCGTGACCGTGAAACTCACGCCGCCTACCTTGCCATCCTCGGAGGTCTTGGCAATGTTCAAATCACCGGTGGTTTTCGTGACCTTGGCGCGGACGTAGGCAGTAACGGGGTCGGGTCGCCCGTTCAGCGCAACACAATTCTGCTTTCCTCCACCCGCGACGAGGAGATAAGCATTGATGCTGTCGGGGTTAATCGTATTGCCCTCGGAAGGGCGAGATACAATCCCGTTCAGCATACTCTTCGCAGCTTCCGGTGTGGCTGTAATTGTAAGAGTGTTTCCGCTCTGAGAGGTGCTAACACCGGGAAGGGAAAACTTGAAGCGTCTAAAATTTCTCAAGACGCTGTTTGTATCTGTCCTTGTAGCCGTCCACGAAGAGCCATCCCACGTGAGTTCGATATCCTTCGATGTGTTGTATGGATATGCAACAGCAAAGCTGGGGATGGTGCTCTGCTGGTTAATCTTTTCCCAGATATAATCATGTGCTGCCTTAATAGGTTCTGCAACAGAGGCGTCATAGGAATGGCCAGGACCCACAAACAGGTCACTCAAGTCACTGTAGCCGCCAACAATTTCCCAGATAACCTCTTGTGTGGCACACCACGCATAAGTGCCGTTGCCGGCATACCAAAGCAACGTCGAGTCGTCTACCCCACCGTAGCCATAGGCAAGTGCGAGGCGGACTCGGTTGTTCTCCCAATAACTGCTGGCATCAACGGAGGTTCCGGAGCCGGGGGCATTCTTATGAGGCTCAATACAGTAAGCAGGCTGTCCGTTGAAGTATTTCACAACTGCACTGGAGTAGGGGGCAAACTCGGCCATCCACTTGCTGTTATAACTCATGTCGTCACCGGTCGTAATGGTTCCGGAGGAACGAGCGGGGGCTCTCATTGCACTGATAGCTCTGGGTGCGTTCTGCGCTGACCCGTAAAGGACGGAAACGCTCACAGGAGTTTCCTCTCCAGCATAGGGGTCACGAAGTCCATCCTCTGCCGAGGGGTCTTCTCCTGCCTCCTTACTCTCTTCCTTTTTCGCCTCTACGGGCTCTCCATTCTTTACCTCGTCAGAAGAGGATGATGTCTCCACCTTGTCAGGGGTTTCAGACATATCGGAATTCTTCTCCGCTTCTGTCTCCCCATTGGTCTTTGCGTCTCCCGCAACATCCTTGGCATCAGATTTGCCGCCATTCTCCGTTGAAGGCGTTTCCGCATCGCCAACGCTGTTGCCAGTACCCGCAACATCGGTGCCCTTGTCGTCCGCCGATTCGCCAGCAGGCAACGCATCGGCATCCTCGGCACTTGGCGTATCTGCCGTCTGCTCAACAACTGTGCTGACGACGGAAGTGCTGCCTTCACCCGCGTCGTCGGCATACACAGAGGTCGGAAGCATTCCGACCACCATTACCAGCGTCAACAGCATTGCAACAACGCCACGCATCTTCTTGTGTTTCATGGTATTTGTCTCCTTTCAATGAAAGTATTTAGAGAAAATCAACCGCCGCTATATTTATCCATTTCTTTTTATTGCCAATTTTGAAATGAAAAACACTCGGAGGCGGATTACCCTCCATGTTTTTATGGTAGCATAATCGAGCATATTGTCAACACACCTAAGAGCACAATTTTGCCAAAGAATTAAACAGGTTGTTCAAAACAAGAAAAGCAACAAAAAAAGAACAGCGACTAAGGTCGCTGTTCTCTGTTACGATTTAACAAATATGTTACGCTGCGTAATAAACATAGAATTCGTGATGACCAGCCGAGGCATCCCATCTCGCAACACAGTTTACGGCAGCAGCCCATCCCTCAACTTCTGGAGTCCATCGTCCGTTTTCTGCAGATACTCTCTTTACTGCATCAACCATTTCTTTAATAGCTGCATTCGCTTGAGCCTGACTCCAGTCAGAGTAATCTTCCTCGAAGTAAATAGGTGTCATATAGCTGCGGCAACCGTCCCAGATATCAAAACCGAGGCTCTTTGCATACTCATTTCCTGCACGCATCACTTCAGCACAGTCAATGTTCGCTTTAGTAGGCTTGGCGGGCTCAGAAGGCGTGGTGGGAGCCGTGGAACCACCACCCGTGGAACCGGTAGAGCCGGTGTTTCCAGTGTTACCAGAACCAGAGTTACCCGTATTGCCGGTATTGCCAGCGTTGCCAGTGTTCCCAGTGTTGCCACCAGAGGGGTTTTCGGGGGTGGTAATCTGCTTGTTGCTCTGGTAGTATGTCCACGCCTCATCAGCGGTGCGGCCACCGGCGGCCTTCTTGGAGCCTGCACCCCACTGACCGTCCGCGCTTACGCCGTACCAGCGCTGGAGCTCCTTCACCTGTGCGGTGGTCAGAGAACCGTTATCGTAGCTGGGCGTTGCGGGTTTCTGGGGCTCCGGCTTAACCTCAGGCTTCGTTTCGGGCTTGGTCTCAGGCTTCGTGGTGTCCTGCTTGTTGTCAGCGGGCTTCTGAGTCTCCTGCTTGGCGTCGTCCTTCTTGGTCTCGTCCTTCTTGGTGTTATCCACCTTGGCGTCCGTCTTCTGGGCGTCGGACTTGTTCTCGCCATCGGGCTTCGCAGCATCCTCAGGCTTCTGAGTATCTGCCTCGGATGCGTCGGTCTTGTTCTCCGCATCCTTTTCCTCGGACTTCTCGTAAGCCGTGATGTCCGCCGCCTTGACGACCACCACGCCCTGCGCGTCCACCACATTACCTTCGTCGTCCAGCGCGTAGTCGGTCACGGCGTTGCCGTCCTTGTCCACCAGAACCTTCTCTCCGGTCTCAGTCGTCTGTACGTAGCAGCCGATGTCATCTCCGGTCTTGGTCTCCTCGTCAGTCTTGTTGCCGCAGGCCATCAAACTCATGGTCATCACCAGAGCCAGCAGCAGGGCGATAAAATTCTTCATCTTTTTCATAGTTCTTGTCCTTTCATTCATTTCAAAATTTGCTCAGGGAATGTAATTAAATAATAGACCGTGACGAGGTTTAAGCTGTGGAAAACTTGACATTATTTTTGATGTGCTTACAATAGCACGATTATAAAAAAATGTCAAGTGTGGTTTTTGGAAAATTTTTCGTTTTCTCATCTAAACCCACAAAGTCTTGTGCCTCGCAATGACGGAAACCCCTTATATTGCAACGGGTTTGCACGCTTCCCTTCCTTCTGTTTTCAATCAAATAATTTTTTTCAAAAAAATAGACCGGAGCCAAAACTCCGGTCTATTTATTACCTTTGGTCCTACGTTTACTTATTTTTCTTTCTTCTCTTGACGTTGCTCACTACAACGACAATAATTGCAGTTCCCAAGGCAATCGAGCCCAAAGAGACATACTTGCCGACGCCATCGTCTCCAGTCTTGGGAGATGCGGTAACAGTCACAGTCTGTCCAGCATCATTGATGTCAGTATGGCTCAGGTACGGAGTCCCGTCCACACTTCCTCCGACATACAACTCCTCAAACACGACAATCTTCGCACCCTTGATGTTCGACGCAGCGAAGGAGAATTTCATGTCGATGGAGCCATCGGAGGCCTTCGGAGTAAATGTCAGTTTGGTGGTTACTCCCCTGCCGCCCGCATCGCGCAGAGCCTCCCCCGTCTGAGCATCCATCAACCTGCCAACCAAGGTGTAATTCTGACCAACAGCCAACCCAGAATAACTCACGGTATCTACGACCACAAGGTGAGAGGCGTAACCGCTGGACTTCGAGCCATTGGCAAATGTCGCCGTAGTTCCCATAGTAGGCCCGCTATAATGGATGCGGTCAACAGTAACCGTTTGTTTCTCGTCCATTATGTCAGCGTGAGTAGCGACACTCATGTTGTTGTAGAGGAGCTCCTCGTACACAACGAGAGTTTTCCCCGCAACGGAACGAGCACCAAACACAAAGGAAACCGTCGTTGTTCCTTCGGCCTTTTCAGGCGTAAAGGTCGCAGTAGCGGTCAAGGGCTTTTTGTCCTTGTCCATGATGGGTTTACCTTCGACCCAATTCCCACCAGATTTAACCTTTTCTACCAGAGTCCCGACCAAGGTGTACTCGTGACCGGGGATAAGTCCCTCATAGGTCACAGTGTCCACCAGCTCGGCTTTCTCATACGGAGAGAACGTCTTCTTCCCCGTAGAAGCATTGGCAGCAGAGGTCTTGATAGCAGGATTCGCAAAGGAAACGGTCTGCGCGGTGTCTTCCAAGTCCTCGTGAGTTGCCAAAGCCGTTTCATCTCCCTCGTTGTAATAGAGATACTCAAATACAACAATATCCTTGCCAGCGAGCGAACTCCCATCGAACTCAAACAAGACTTCAACAGAACCGAAGAGGTTGTCAGGAGTAAAGAATGTGGATGCAACAACAGAGTTGCCGTCCTTATCCTTCAAGGATTCTCCAGTAGATTTATCCATCAGCTTACCAACAAGTGTATACTTGTGGGCAGTGGAGAGATGGTCGTATTTTACAGAATCAGTCAAAACGACCTTCTCTGTGGGGTCAACCAGCTTTCCCCCATCAACTTTGTTTGTTGCGATGGTTTCAACAATGACGGGCTTCTTAGTCTCGACAGACTGGTTTTCATCGTTGATATCACGGTGAGAGGCGACGACCGTCTCTCCGTAGTACAAGTCCTCAAAAACGACCAGAGTGCGCCCAAAGAATTCTCGTGCATCGAATTTGAACTCGACTACCACAGAACCGTTCTCGCTCTCAGGCGTGAACACTTTTTCAGCGGTGATAGACTTCCCTGCTGCGGCCTCCACCGGTTTGCCCGTGGACTTATCCATCAGGGTGCCAACGACCTTGTACGTATGTCCAGCAATGATGCCTTCGTAGTCCACAGTATCCTTCAGGATAACCTCGCTGGCGGGCTCAAACACCTTCGTGCCGTCAGCAGCATTTTCAGCGCAGGTCTTGATGGAAGATTTTACCACGGTCACAGTCTGGTCAGCATCCTCAATATCCTTGTGCGCCGCCACAGGTGCCTCGTCACCAGCAGTAAAGAACAGTTCCTCGAACACCACGATATCGCGTCCCTTCGCGGCAGAAGCGTCGAAAGCGATAGCCGCAACAGCCGAGCCAGCAGTGCTTTCAGGCGTGAACTGCATCTCCGAAACGACGGGTATGCCGTTATTCAGAACAGGCTCGCCGGTAGTTTTATCAACCAAGCTGCTTCTTAGTGTGTAGGTGTGTCCAGTAGACAGGTGACGATATACCACAGTATCATTGATGGTAGAAGTTTCAGAGGCATCAATGAACTTTCCTCCATCCACCGCGCTCAAAGCAACAGTCCGCACGATTTCAGGGTTGTGAACCGTAGTAGTCTGCTCCTCATCATTGATATCCTCATGGGACGCAATGACAGTTCCGTTGAAGAGTAGCTTCTCGAACGCCACGATGGTTTTGCCATACAACTCAGTTGCAGCGAAGGGGAATTCAACATCCACCGTGCCGCAGGGAGCATCAGGAGTAAACTCCACAGAAGAAGCCACGATGATTCCTGCAGTATCCTTGACAGGCTTGCCGGTCCCCTTATCCATCAGAGTTCCGGTCACGGTGTATCTATGTCCCACAATGAGATTGTTGTAAAACACGGTATCCTTCAGAGTAACCATCTGGTCCGGCTCAAAGACCTTGCCATTATCTTCTTTGTTCACGGCAACAGTCCTTACTTCAGGGCTTGTTACAGAAACGGTCTGTTTTCCATCGTCGATATCCCTATGGGCGGCGACCGGTTCAGTATCTTCGGAGTTGAAATAGATTTCCTCAAACACAACAATGTCTTTGCCCTTCAAGAAGGAAGCAGTGAAAACAAACTGCATATCCACAGAACCGCTTGCTTCCACAGGCGTAAAAGTCTGCTCAACTACAACTTCTGTGCCACCATTTTTGACGGGTTCACCCGTTTCCTTGTTCATTAACGTACCGCGCAAGGTGTATTCGTGGCCAGCAGACAGATGCTCATACGTAACAGTGTCGGTGATTTTCACATTGGCTGCGGGGTCAATCAGCTTACCGCCTCCAAGAGTTCCAACCGCCGTTGTACCAGTGATGTTAGGCGCATAAACCGTCACCGTCTGTTCCCTGTCGTTGATATTTTCGTGAGAAGCAATCTCAGTGTCATTACAGAAAATCTTCTCGAAAACAACAATGTCTTTCCCGTACAACTCTGTGGCCGCAAAGGTAAACTCAACATCAACACTTCCGCCAGCAGCCTTCGCCTTAAAGGTCTTTTCAGCGGTAATCGCCTCGCCACTTTCATCTACCACAGGATTGCCAGTTGCCTTATCCATCAGCGTCCCGGAAACCTTATAGGTGTGACCCTCAATCAGTCCAGAGAAAGAAACTGTATCGAGGATTGTAACTCTCTTATCCGGCTCAAGCATCTTACTTCCATCGACCTTATTGGAGGCAACAGTCTTCACCTTAGGATTGGAAACAGTAACAGTCTGGCCGACATCTCCAAGGTCCTTATGTGCTGCCGCAGCAATCGTTTGATTTTCGTAAAACAACTCCTCGAAAACAACAATTTTCTTTCCCTGCAGCCCAGATGCATCGAAGACGAATTCCATGTCGATAGAGCCTTCCGCTTTCTTCGCTGTGAAGGATTTTTCAACTACAATAGGTTTATTGTTTAGCAAAACGGGTTCTCCGGAGGACTGGAAAACAAGTGTTCCTCGCAACTTGAAATCGTGTTTTATCGGCAGATGTGCATACTTTACAGTATCCTTAATAACCACATTTCTGGCTGCATCAATGTACTTGCTGCCGCCCTCACCGTTCACGGCGGTCGTATTGGTCAGTTCAGGATTATAGAATGTTGCCGACTGGTCAACATCGTTAATGTCCTCATGCTTGGCAATAATGTGACCGCCGTAGGAAACGGTTTCAAAGGCTACGACTGTTTTGCCGAACAGCTCAGAAGAGTCGAATGTAAAATAGACATCCACAGACCCGTCCATGGACTTGGGAACGAATACTGTTCTCCCTGAAATCTCGCCATTTCCGCCAACAAGAACACGTCCAGTAGCTTTGTCCATCAAACGCCCCTCGGCGACATAGGTGTGACCGGGAATGAGGTTATGATAAGTAACGGTATCTACCAAAACCGTAGACAGAGAGGAAACAAAGAACTGGTTCTTATCAGGACTTGCCTTCATGGTAGTTTCGATGCTCGGCTCCATTACCGTAACGGTCTGAGCTTCGTCACGAAGGTCTTTGTGTGTCGCACAAGGAGTAGCGTCCGTTTCGTTAAAGAACAACTCCTCAAACACAACTACATTTTTACCAGCAAGGAGAGATGCATCCAATGCGAAAGTCATGTCCACATCACCAGACGTACGCTTCGGAGTGAATTTCACCCGTGTTGCAGTGCCGGGAATTTCCTCACCAGTTCCTCCATTCATCAATCGCCCCACTAAGGTGTACTCGTGACCGGGAGTTACATGGGAATAGGAAACGGTGTCTGTAATAGAGGTTTCCTTCGCCGCATCAAGCATCTTACCCTTGCCATCCGTATTCACAGCCTTTGTAGAGATGCTGGGAACATTGATTGTTACGGTCTGACTTCTGTCGTCAAGGTCCCTATGCTCCGCAATTATCGTTCCGTTAAACACGAGTTCCTCAAACACAACCAGAGATTTTCCGTAGAGCTGCGAAGCGTCAAAAACAAACTCCACCTTAACCTTGCCGGCAGCGCTGCGAGCTGTAAATGTTGTTGTTCCGGTAACGGGGTTGCCATCCGTATTCAGAACCGGCGTACCGGTCTTTTTATCCATCAGGACACCATTTACCGTGTACTCATGTCCCTTGCACAGACCCTCATAACTCACGGTATCTACCAGTCTTACAGAGCTCTTAGGGTCAAAGAACTTGGAGTTATCTTCCGCATTCTTCGCACTGGTCTTAATAGCTGGTGTGCTGAAGGTCAGGCTCTGTTTCAGGTCGGAAATGTCCGTATGCGTTCCTGCGGGAGTTTCATCGCCCTCGTTGAAGTACAGATACTCAAAAACAACGAGCGTCTTCCCTGCCATATTGCTGGCGTCAAATGTAAACTCAACGTTGACCGCCCCCGCGACCCGCTGCGGCGTGAATACGGTTTTGCCGGTAATCTCGTCACCCTTCGCATCCAGCAAAGGAAGCCCTGTCATTTTATCCATCAGCTTACCTACAACGGTATATTCATGGTCAGGGGTTAAGTGGCGATAATAAACAGTGTCCACAATATGCGTTCCCTTGGCAGGGTCAATCAGGTTTGTATCGCCGTCATTATTCAGAGCCTTTGTACTCAGCGCAGGAGCGAAGAACACAGCCTCCTGTTTCTCGTCAGCGAGGTCTTTGTGCTCGGCAATAACTGTGTTGTGGTAATACAGGGACTCGAAGGCAATGACACTCTGACCATACAGGATAGAGGCGTTTAGCGTGAATTTAACATCAACATTTCCATCCTTGGTCGTCGGAACGAAGTCTGCCTCACCGGACACCAAATTTCCATTACCGTCGCGGATAACATCGCCGGTGTCTTTGGAAACGAGATTGCCCTTCACCTTGTACCTGTGACCGGGTACGAGGTCTGTATAGGTCACAGTATCCGTAATGGTAATTTCATTCAGCGGCTCGAAATAGTTATTCAGAGAGATGCTCTCATTGATGGTCGTGTGAATTGTAGGAGTGTTCACGACAACTGTCTGCCCTTCATCGCCGATATCCTTATGGATGGCACAAGGTGTGCTGTCAGATGCACGGAAATACAGCTCTTCGTACACAACAAGGGAATCTCCATCAAGACCAGAAGCATCAAATGTAAAGACCATTTCGGTGCTGCCCTTAGACGCAGACGGCGTAAATGTGTTCGTCACCGTTACAGTGCGTCCACCAGAAACAACAGCCTCACCTGTTCGCTTATTCATCACTGTACCGATGATAGTGTACTCCTGCCCTATGGTAAGATGTTCGTAAGCAATCGTATCCTTAATGACAACATTTTTCGCAGGGTCAATAAACTTACCCGTACCCTCACCATCAATAGCGGTAGTGCCAATCTTCGGGCTGTAGACATTCACGGTCTGCTCGGCATCTGCTTCATCTTCGTGGACGGTTAAGACAACACCCCTGTAAGACAGTTTTTCAAACACGACCAGCGTATGTCCATACAGTTCCGAAGCATCAAAAACGAACTCGACATCCACAGTACCGGCCTTCGCCGTGGGCGTAAATCTTGTTGTGCCGGTAATTTCATTTCCGGCAGCATCCTTCACAAACTCGCCTGCCGTTTTATCAAACACCTTTCCGGTCAACAGATAAGTGTGCCCCTCAACGACCTTTTCATACGCAACAGAGTCCCTGACCTTCACCATGTACTGCGGGTCAAGGAATTTAGTTCCGTCTTCGGCGTTGGTTGCATGAGTGGTAATCTCAGGTGCCTCGACTGTTACGGTCTGTTCCGCATCCTCAATGTCCTCGTGCGTTGCAACGGGGATATCGCTGCTGATGGCAACATGGTAGAGTTTCTCGAACGCGACAAGCTGCACACCCGCAATCTCAGTTGCATCGAAGGTGAAGGTCACATCTACCGAACCTTCCGTTGTCGCCGGAGTAAAGGTTGTCGTTCCGACAATGTATGTTCCGTTATCGTCCTTTGCCGGCTGCTGCGTGTCCCTATCCATCATCTGCCCCTTCAAAACGTACTTATGTCCGGGAGTGAGATGCTTATAGGACACCGTATCCACGATAGATACGCCGATGGAGGGGTCAACAACCTTCACATTTCCATCAGGGTTGACGGCGGAAGTTTTAATTTCGGGTGCGAAGAAGGATACGGTCTGGTCCGCGTCCGAAATGCTCTTGTGGGTTGCCACCTCTACACCGTCACGATGCAGCGTATCATATACAACTACAGCATCTCCAGCAATAAGAGAAGCATCGAATGTAAAGGACAGCACGGTGGACCCCTCAAAGTTGTTGCCGCCAACAAAGGTATTCGTAGCAGTTATCCTGTGACCGGCGCCATCCAGAAGAGGCTCGCCAGTAGACTTCAAAACCAGATAACCATTCACCGTATAGGTTTTGCCGGGAATGACATCGGTACAGGACACCGTATCCTTAATTGTCACAGATGTCAGGGGTTCCATGGTTTTCTCCCCCGCCTCGCCCTTAGCTACAGTCTTGATTTGAGGCGTTACAGGCACATCTGTCATCTTCACGACAACGACCTTTTCCCCGTCATTCATGGTTGTACTTTCAAAATCAACATTGAATATAACGGGAGTGGAGTTCAAGCGATAGCCACGAGGAGCTTTGGTTTCCACCAGCTTATAGCCGCGACCAAAAGGAAGTTCTTCGGGGGTTATCAAATTTCCGTCATTATCCGTCCTAAATGTATCTATGTTTTTAGCCCCAGCCTTGAGGGACACAAGAGTTCCATCTGGGTCGTATATCTGGAACTCAGCTCCGCTGTAAGGAACTTGAACATTGTCCATTGCGTCCTGTTTTACCACTCGAACAGAAGCATAATAAGGACGGTCATTAAGCACATAGAAATAAGTTTTCCCATTCTCGGAAATAGTCACCTCAAAGCCAGAAAGCATATCTGCGTGTTCAAAATGCTTTGTCTGCTCGATAACATATGTGCCGTAAGGCAGCGCCTTGGTTGTCGCATACCCGTCCTCGTCCACAACAATGTGGTCTCTATCGGTGGTCTTCGCAGCAGCGTAGCTTCCTGCCGCCTTCAGGTAGACATCGAACTCAGCGCCAACTTCAGGCGTGACCTTTCCGGTCGGGAGGGATTCCTCGACGCCGGTAGGACCGACATCCGAGTGCTTGAAAATCTTAATGTAGCCCTTAATGACCTTTTCTGTTACGCCCAAATCGGGGGCTGCATTGATTTCGATGACGTAGTTCTTCGCCTCAGCGCCTACTTGATATACACTGTCATCCAGCAGATAGCCGACGGACGGAACAATTTCCTTGATGGTCCAATTATCGCCGCAAACATAGACGTCCGTAGCAAACTTTCCATTCGCATCAGTGGTGTACTGTTTCACCAGTTCATCGCCATTATACAGGCCATAAACGGCGCCCTGCAAGGTGGCGTTGCCCTGCGCTGTTGTCGTCTCGATATCGCGCTTTGTAACGGTCACAGACCACTTCTTCAGCACATTATGAACAGAAACAGTTGTGGTCTTATCCAGCTTTACATTGATGCCGCCCTTTACTGCAGGAATGACATACCGTGCAGCGGTGTCAACTTCCTCCAGCGCGTAGTTGTAACCCACAAGAACATTATTGAAGGTTGCAATACCGGAAGCGTTCGTCACAGCCATCATGTCTACGCGCTGACCCTGTGCAGAAGTACCTGTCAGGTGGAACTTGATGCCCTCAACGATACCGTCTTCAGAGGTCTTGGTCACACTCACTGTACCGCGAGCCAACTTATTATGCACATTGGCGTTCGTAGTTTTATTCAGCGTTACATTTATGCCAGAAACGACATCCGGTACGATATACTTTTCGGCGGTGCCAACTTCCCGAACGGAATAGTTCTCGCCAATCAGGACGTCAGAGAAGGTTGCCACGCCTTTGGCGTTGGTGGTAGCGGTCATATCCACCGCGTCACCATTACCTGCCGTGCCGGTCAATCGGAACTTGATGCCGGAAACCAGCCAGTCCTCAGCAGTCTTCGTAACAGTAACCGTTCCGCGAGCCAGCTTGTTGTAAACCGAAGCCTCCGTGGTTTTCCCCACAGTGATTGCAATACCGTTCTGCACCGCAGGGACAACATAGCGGGCAGCGGTATCAACCTCCGTCAGAACGTAGCTGCTGCCCACCAGCACATTCTTGAACTCAGCAATGCCCGCTGCATTGGTAGTCGCATCCAGAGACACCGCAGCTCCAGATGTAGAGGTGCCTTCCAGATGGAACTTCACGCCGGACACAAATCCGTCTTCAGACGTCTTGGTAACGCGAAGACTTCCACGCGCAAGGTCATTGTGGAAGGACAGCTTCGTAGTGTCGTTGACCCTCACGGTAACGCCATCCTGCACATCCGGAACAACGTAGCGGGTAGGGGTGCTGGACTCCTGTACTGTGTACCTTGTCCCAATGGGCACGTTGGAGAAGGTCGCAACACCCTGAGCGTCCGTCTTTGCCGTCATGCTGACGGTCGTCCCCGCGTCAGAAGTACCTGTCAGCGTAAATGAAAGATTGCTCACAACGCCGTCCTCGGAGGTCTTCGTCACCTGAACGGCACCTACCTTGAGCCTATTCTGGACAGATACAGAGGATTTACGATTGATGGTCACTGTAACATTGACGGGATTCACGGCCTGATAGTAGGCTGGCACGTTGACTTCCGACACTGTGTAGCTTCCAATAAGGACGTTCGAGAATGTCGCAACACCGGAGGCATTGGTCGCAGCATACAGGTCAACAGCGGTGCCGTCAATGGATGTTCCCTGCAAGCGGAACTTCACATTGGCAACTTTCCCGTCCTCAGAAGACTTCGTAACTTGAACCGAACCACGCGCCAACTTGTTGCTGACAGTCGCCCGCACAGTCGAGTTATACTGCACCGTGACATTCTGCGCGGACACGGGGGCGTACTGCCTACCTGTATTTACTTCCGTCAGCGTATATGTACCGACAAGCACATTGGAGAACGTGGCCACGCCGCTGGCGTTGGTTGTTTCAGTAAGGTTTACTGTCTGGCCAGACAAAGACGTGCCCTTCAGATTAAATTGGACTCCGCTTACTTTTCCATCTTCGGAGGTCTTTGTGACAGTCACGTTGCCGCGAGCCAATTTATTTTCGAATGTTTTGGTTACAGACGTATTAGGCATCGAAAGCGTAAACGTCTGGCTGGCAGGGGCTACATATCTTCTGGGCGTATTTACCTCGGCAAGAACATAGTTGGAACCCAAGGGGACATTGGAGAACGTAGCCCTGCCGTTCGCATCTGTGGTCGCAGACAGATTTACAGTATCTCCCGCGTAAGACGTTCCCTTCAGTGTAAAGGTGAACCCTTGCAGAACTCCGTCTTCCGATGTCTTCGTTACCTGCACGGTACACCGGGACACCTTGTTTTGGAAAGAGACACTCGCCGTACCTCCAATCGTAACTGTCGCAGTCTGAACCCGATTTACAGCATAGTATCCTAACGGCGAAGTTTCTGTAATCGTGTAAGTTCCGGGTTGCAGGTCTGTAATGCTGATTTTGCCGGATGCATTTGTCTTAAAGAGTCGGTTATACCCATTCGGCCCAGTTACAGTAAAACTAACGTTGGAAATGTTTTTCCCATTTTCAGACGTTTTTGAGATGTTCAGATTACCGGTTGTTTGCGTAACCTTGGCGCGGACGTAGGCAGTAACGGGGTCGGGTCGCCCGTTCAGCGCAACACAATTCTGCTTTCCTCCACCCGCGACGAGGAGATAAGCATTGATGCTGTCGGGGTTAATCGTATTGCCCTCGGAAGGGCGAGATACAATCCCGTTCAGCATACTCTTCGCAGCTTCCGGTGTGGCTGTAATTGTAAGAGTGTTTCCGCTCTGAGAGGTGCTAACACCGGGAAGGGAAAACTTGAAGCGTCTAAAATTTCTCAAGACGCTGTTTGTATCTGTCCTTGTAGCCGTCCACGAAGAGCCATCCCACGTGAGTTCGATATCCTTCGATGTGTTGTATGGATATGCAACAGCAAAGCTGGGGATGGTGCTCTGCTGGTTAATCTTTTCCCAGATATAATCATGTGCTGCCTTGATGGGTTCAGCAACCTCAGGGTCATAAGCATGACCGGGACCCACAAACAGGTCGCTCAAGTCACTATAGCCGCCAACGATTTCCCAGATAACCTCCTGTGTGGCGCACCACGCATAAGTACCATTGCCGGCGTACCAAAGCAGTGTGTCGTCATCCGCACCGCCCCAGCCATAAGCCAAAGCGAGGCGGACTTGGTTGTTCGCCCAATACTCACTGGCATTGACAGAGGTTCCGGCTCCGGGCGCTCCCTTGTGAGGCTCAATACAGTAAGCTGGCTGTCCATTGAAAAATTTCTCAACAGCACTGGAATAGGGGGCAAACTCAGCCATCCACTTCCTGTTATAACCCATATCAAGGCCGGTCGTAATGGTTCCTGATGCGCGAGCGGGAGCCCTCCTCGGACCAGAAGAGTTTTGCGGCGAGCCATACAAAGGTGTAACGCTCACGGGAGTATCTTCACCTGCATAGGGGTCCGGAAGACCTTCTTCATCATCAAAACTCTCACCATCAGGAATAGATACTTCCAATGAGGATTCCGAGTCTGGAGAACTATTGTCCTTCACCTCATCGGGAGACTTACTATCATCCGCTGTACCGTCGTTGCCATCTTGAGAGGATTCCTCGCCACTTCCGACAGCATCTTCCGTGTTTCCTTCGCCTTTTTCGTCAGACCCTCCGATAGATACTGTATCTTCTGCCGATTCACCATCACCCCCTTCCACCACACCGTCATCAGCAATTATCTCATTGCCGATGCCGTCCGCACCAGTAATCTCCTCCCCCGCAGCAAATGCAGACGTAGGGAGCATACCGGTCATCATTACAACCGCCAACAGCATTGCAATAATGCTGCGAACCTTTTTGCAACGATTTGTACTCATTCTTCCAACTCCTCTCGCAGATTTTTTTCGCTACGCCGTCTCAAACAGCCATCTATAACGCCTTAGAAAAAACAGAGAAAAGCATAGCGAACACCTTTACTTCTACACTACAACAATTAAGAATATTGTCAATTACCCTGAGAGGACAAATTTTCGCCACTCACAACGGGTATCTCAGTTTTCTTGCAAACCAAAAAAAGAAAAGTGTGCAATCGTTGCACACTTTTCTTTATTTGGAATGAAGTTGGAGTTCTTATGCGAGGAGTGCATCATGCAGCGTGTCAGCCAACGCGGTCAGCAACTCCTTATTTCCAGAGCGGATGACTTCATTGATACGCTGACGAATCTCATCATCATCGCCGCCAAAGACTTCTGTTTCATCAAACACGAAGGTAACGCGAATACCCTCTCTGGGCGATGTCTTGGCTTTTCCGTCGATTGTCGTCCAAGAGAGCCGCTCTTGAGGCTTCGCAATGGACGGCTTGGCTTCTCCTCCCACACCAACGCCAACGGTGTCGTTGCTTTCCTCAGAGGCAGTCATGGCGGAGATAGCTGCATCCCCCACAGCGGTATCCGTGTCCGTCGAGGCATCGTGCGACACACCGCCGGAGGGCTCACATCCTTCGGGGTATCCACCGACAGACAGCTCAAAGTCACGAATTTCCTCAGGCACGGGAGCCGGCGCCTGATGCGCTCCTTCGTCAGCTTCTGCGGAAGTCTCCAAAGGTCGTCCCTCATAGGCGTAGCGGATGCTTTTGGCGGCATCCTCGTTCAGCGTGCGCTCAGGCTCGGAAGCCATCTGCCCCGCCACCTCATTCTGCTGCTCGGCGGACAGGAACGAGAGCTGGTAGGCAGCCGTCACAGTCATTCGTCCCGCATCACAGAGAGACAAAACATCTTCGGTGCAATCGTTCAGCTTGATATACATATCCAGCATACGCGCAGAGATACCGAACCTCTTACACGCCACCGCGCTGGTACGACCCTGCACAGAGGCATCATCATCACCCGCACTACGGCGCCCTGCCTTAATGTTCTGTTCCTGCCTCACGGCATCCGTCCACAACTTGAAGGACTTCGCCTTTTCAGACGGCAGCCACTCAGGGCGCTGGATATTGGTTTCCACCATGATTTTGCTGGCAGTCATGTTGTCAATGTTCGTAACGAGGCAAGGCACTTCCTTCAGCCCAACATCACTCGCTGCACTGAACCTACGATGCCCAGCGATGATTTCAAAGTCACCAGCCAAAGCAGGATGAGGGCGAACAATGAGAGGGACAGAGACCCCACTGTTCCGAACGCTATCCACCATGGAGTCATAGTCACTGTTCTTCACCACGCGGAAAGTGTGTCCATTAAAAGGGTGCAGCTTGCTCAGTGCGATGTCCTGCACACGACGGTCATCTACCCGCATGGCGTCCATCGGGTTCTTGCCGAGCAAAGCATCCAATCCATTCCCCTTAATGGCCGCATTTGCAGCCAGCTTGTCTTTCAGCGAGTTTGCCATTTCGCAATTACCTCCTTCGCAACGTTCATATAAAGTTCACCAACACGGCTTCCCTTCTTGGCAACACAGGTGCGATGCTCGGTAGGCGCATCAGATACCTCCTTGAGATAGGGAATCATCGTTTCCAGAACGACATCTCCTCCCAACGCTTCCGCCAAGTCGTCCCGCGTTGTCTTGACGTTATTCCTGCGCGTATCCGCACGATTGATAAGAACACCGTCGATAGTCAGCTTCGGGTTAAGAGAGCTTTGAATACTGCCGATGGTGCTCAGAAGGTCCGCCAAACCGTTGACTGCGTACTCCTCTGCCTCAACAGGAATGATGATGCTGTCCGCAGCAGTCAGCGCATTGGAGGTCAGCAGGTCAAGACTCCCCTTGCAGTCGATGATGCAGACATCGTAATCACATTGGTCAGCTACCGCAGCAAGAGCATTTGCCAGCACGCGGTTCCCGTCTGCCACATTCGCCAAGATAGTGGGAGCAGAGGAAAGCGCAGGAGAGGCGGGAATGAAATCAACCTGCTCTGTCTCGTTGCGCCGGATAAAAGCCCGCAGGTCAATGGGCATATTGTATGCCGTGAAATAGATAAGCTCATTTGTCGTTGTGGGCGTATTGTCCTGAACAAAACCCAGCGTATCAGATAGGTTTCGCTGCGGGTCAATGTCTGCCAGCAGCACCTTCTGTCCCAGCCGAGCCAGAGCCGCGCCCAAGTTTACTGCGGTTGTGGTTTTGCCCACTCCTCCCTTTTGGTTGCAAACTGCTACGATTCTCATTATTCATCCGTCCTTTCTTTTCCTGATAATTATACATATGGACTGTTAAACCCTGTTGTTTCATGCGCTTATACACTAACACAATGCTCGATTGGGTATACAACCCTGTTATTTCTGGGTGGTATATACCAAATCTTTTGAAATTGCCTTGCCTATGAGGGGTATACAACCCTGTTATTTCTGGGTGGTATATACCGTGACCACCGGCCTTGTGCTGCGGGTCACGGGTATACAACCCTGTTATTTCTGGGTGGTATATACCCAGCACAGGTATTCAGTCCCAAAAGTGCTGGTCGCCACCTCTCACATAACAAACCAGCCAACAGAGTATTCCTGCTTCCGCGACGACCAAGCATCTCCACAGGCGTTAATTCCGGCTATACCGTCCGTACTCATTTCTTATTGCGTGCAACGATTGCACACATTTTTTCTTACTTCTTCCCCGCCTTCCCATAATAGCGAAGCCGGAAAGATGCCTTCGCAGCAAGGGCCACCAAGAGACACATGACCGGAACAGCAGCCACAGCAAGTACAAGGACCCACGGGGATGTGTGGTAGCCAGTCTGAGGAGAAACCGGCGCAACGCTGGAGGCCGCCTCAGAAACATCCGCCTCAGGCTTTGCGTCCGGGCTCAGTGCAGACACGGGGTAAGCAGCGTCGCCGACAGAAGAAACCTTTTTAGCGTCGCCCCCGCTCACACTCATATCTCCAGTGATGCGATTATAGCGCAAGACAATCTTATTTTTCCCGCCATCGGCAACCGCAGCAATCTTAGAATTAGCGGCATCAAAGGAATACATTTCCGCGTTAAATGCGGCGCACTTAAAGGCGCACACAGACTCAGCAATAACGCTGATGTCAGCATTTACAACATCTCTTCGGCTGCCCGCCATCTTTCCACCGTCGTAATACTCCTGCACAACGACATACTCAGGGCCAGAGTCATTACCTTTCTCTCTGCTGTAGCGTACGGTGATAGTATTATCCTCCCCTACCGCCAGCACACGGGACTTCGGCTCCATGGTCATCGAAGTGTAAACCTTTTTGTTGCAGAAGGGCATCTGATAAATGTCGGTTGCGTTAATCACGGTTCCCTTAGCCCTGTCCAGCTTTACAGAAACCTCGGACTCCAAGACACCATCGCAGTAGTATTCATGCCGAACGAGGTACTGAATTTTTTTGGTGCCTGTTTCAACCACAGAATCACTCGCGGCTGTGCGGTCATAGCGCATGACAATCGCATTTTCGCCGCCGACCACCAGTTCAACAAAAGCAGGGGAAGCAGATGTGAAGGTATATGTCTTCTGGTTCTGTACGGGCATTTTAATGACATCGTCAGCCGCCACCACATCACCGTCGGCACCATCCATTTCTACAGGAATGACACAGTCGAGCTTGCCATTGGTGTAGTATTCGTGCCGAATAACATAGGGAACCTTTGCAACAAAATTCTCTTCCTTCCGGTCATAACGCAGCACAATTTCATCTTTCCCTTCCCCAGAGACAATGAAACTGTCACAGCTTGCAGAGGTGAACGTGTATGTGTTCTCACCGAACGTAAAGGACTTCTTCATATCAGAAGCAGCGACAGTATCTCCAACATTTGCGCTGACTGCCTCACTGCGACTCCCCCACAGCTCGCCGTTGGTATAATAGCGATGGGTGACAATATACTTCGTCCTCACGCCTTCAGAAGTAGACCGGTCATAGCGCAGGACGATTTCGTTATCCTCCCCCTCGATTAAAACAAGAGAGCCCTGAGATGTGGAAGAGAAAGTATACTCTGCCCCACCCGCATATACCTTCTTGAACAAGCTCTCTGCGGTAATGACAGACCCCGCATCACCCGCGTATGTCTCCGAGGAGGCATACTCCTGTTCACCATCGCAGTAATACTCGTGGGACACGACATAGGGAACCTTTGCAGGCGCAGCTCCAACATCTCCATCCTCTACAACGACCACGTCGGTATCGGATGTGGCATAAGCCGTAACGCCCACACCGCTCAACATCACACAGATAAGCAAAACCGCAGTGATAATACGGTTAAGAGTCTTAGTATTTTTCATATTTTCTTGTCCTTTCACTTTTCAGTTTGTACCCCAAAGTGTGCAACCATTGCACACTTTGTTTCGTCTTTTTGGCTTGCCTTAAATCGTGCAACCATTGCACACTTTAACCCCAGAAGCCCACCTGCTTGTAATAGAAGAAATCACGCATAAGCTGATTTCGGTTTGCCGGTGTGTCCGGCATCGTGTAACCTCCACGGTAATTGCAGAGGAAGAGTTCACCATCCTCGACACCGCAAAGTATGCCAGTGTGTTCATCTCGCGCAAAAACTACCGTCATAGTTTCACTCCTTTCTTTTTCTGTATGAGCGTTTATACGTTTCCAGCATTGGACTGAACCACAACCGGCTCCACAGGTTTTTCGGGAGCCATTTTATTTTCCACCCACTTATCGTGGGAATCCATTACAGGTCCGGTAATGAACAAATCCTTCGGCCACATCGGATAGGCGCGATTTTTGTCAGGTGTGCCCTTCACAATCAATGCAGGGTTTACAGCAAATTCCCATCCCTCCTTATCCTTCCGCACCACATAGATAAACCCGTACTTCTGCAAGGACGTAATCCACGCAGTAACACTGCGGAGCTTTCCGCCCGTCGCGTCACAAAGCTCATCACGGTGACAGTAGACAATGTTCTCTTCGTTCATTTGTCTGGCGAGATGCATTACAACTGCCATCGCCCCTTTCGACTGGAGCGCCAGCGCAGCAATTTGTTCAAGATAGTAGTTGTTGAGGGAGTACACAGTTTCCGTCTTTTCACACATTTTCATCACTCCTCACTCCTCAAGAGGTCTTTTGAGTCTGTTCTCTTGCTGCCTGTTTCAACACCTGATTTTTCCAAACGGCAGAAGGAATTTTTTGTTTCTTCAGAGGTAGTCCCCCGAACATGACATCGACACGGGGCCCAGATATTCCTATGCTCGGCGGAAACGCACTTCGTTTCAGCGCCGAGTATGTCCCGCTCCAGAAGATGCGATGGTTGACTGCATATGTACCAGCACCGCCTCGGCCTCCTCTTTTCAGCGTTACGACGTACCCATACCTCTTGAGCACGCTCATTCCCTCGCACAACATTCGGTAACAGATACCCGTGTTTTCTTCTATCTCGGAATAGGAACACGTAATAGAATTATGCTTGTCCATATGCTCCACAAGATACAACAAAACAGCAGATGCGGTTGGGCACTCCATCGTCAGTCCACACAGGTTCCCGATATAATTGTCGTTCATCTGGATAAACCGCATAAACGGGCAGTGAGCACGGTTGCTGACAACCACTTCTTCAGGCTTTCCATCTTGGAAAAATTCCTGCAACACCGCCGCCTGCATTTCCTTTGATTGCTCATCGAGGGAAATAACAACATTTGCTTTAAGCTGACAGTAGTATTTCCCGTTGCCCCACGAGTGCCATGTCACATCACCGTTCAGGACGTAAATCGTCCCATAACCGGAGCGGAGTGTAATGAGCCAGCCTCCGTTACGCAGCTCGGCAATGCAACTATAAATCGTCCTCGTTGTCAGACTCAGGCAGTCAGCGAGGACTCTCGCCGAACAGATGCAGGCGTTTTCTCCGCCGGCATTCGCCCTCAACGCCAGATACGTAACAAACGCACTGGGAGAGTTCCGTGCCAACGCGGAGAGTTCCGCGCTCTTCTCCGCGTTTATCTGCGTCCACGCATAATAAACCGGCGCTTCCACGTGGGCTGGCGAACAGTCAACGGATTGCCTTTCACCTGTTTCTACATAGTCCAATTTATCATTAGCCATGCATCCAGTCCTCCCCGTTTCGTAATCACAGTCGTATACTAACACGATTATAAAATAATGTCAAGTCAATATATACAATGTTTCTTGATTTTGTCAATTCTGTGCATGATAAAAGAAAAATGTGTTGTTCAATTTCACATTGGTGTGACGCAGTAACGCAGGATAAAAGAAGACAGCCAGAGGGGAGAAAGCAGGGTTATTTTTTAACATACGGCGAAACGATTTAAGACTGTGAAAAATTCACTCATGTTAAAAGTTTTCCAGAAACGCCGTAAGCCTTGCGGCACAACGGTTTGCTCGCTTTTCAAAAATCGTCTCCCTCTATATATATTTACATTATCTAAAATAAAAGCACTTCCTTTTCGCGTGTTTCAGCATTCCCGCACAAGGATTATTCTCTCAGGCAGGGGATGAAAAGCAAGGGCTTCCGTTCGACCGGAACGCTCCCCCTCCACGCTGCGGGAGCCACGCTCCCGTGCCTGAAAAAACGTAAGAGCAGAAGTCCTCCGGAGCCCGCACAATTTTTTCGACGCTGAAGCTGTTGACATTGGAACAAAACGTGGTAGTATAGAAGTATAATTACGAAGATATTGTTACAACGGAGCATAAGCTCCAATTTCAAGACACATAACCTGTATTCAAGAGACTGTTATCTTTTTTGATAGCGGTCTCTTTTTGGATATAAAGTCCCATGCTAAATTTTTGAAAAGTGCGTAAGTCCATTACGGCAGCACGCGAAAGGAGAAAAACCTATGAACAATGGCTACTATCCTCAGCAGCCCCAGCAGTATCCGCAGCAGCAGATGTACCAGCAGGCTCCGCCCCAGCCCGCGTACCCGGCGCAGCAACAGCAGTATCCGGTGGCGGCTTCGGCACAGCGGCAAGGGCCGAACGACATCATTGTTCGTGCGGACGCCAGTAAGCGCATTTTGGATTTCCGCAATGCGCTGGTTCCCGCCAATGCGGTTGACTACGCCATGCTGCATGGAGCTGGTGGCGCAAAGCACGCCGCTCGTTCCGGCATCAAGGTCGTCATCTGCGATTACAGCGGCGGAACCGGAAACGGCAAAAGCGTGAGCGTTTCAGCAAATGCAAGCCCAGACCTCTTTCCCGTTTTGGCAGATGTCGCACTGGCCAATATGGGGCAGTACGGTATTTCTCCGAAAGATGGGATATGGGCAAAGCTGTCCGGACGGTTCCGTGAGCAGGGCGCCGTGTTCGGCGCATTCTACGCGCTGGTACAGAAGCTGGAAAATGCCTTTGGCTCTACTGTCAATGGGCGTATTGCACCGATGTCGCCTCCGTATTACGGAGAGCTGGCCGGTTCCTTCGGTCAGGCTCGTGTTTCCATGGAATCCTGTACTGCGAACAACCAGCAGGCCGCTGAACTGTCCCCCGTTCCTTTTACGAGGGACTTCCAGCACACGCAGACCCGTGTCAACACCAGAGCGCGTACCCGCGATGGATTTGTACCTGTGTCTCTGCTGACTATCACGCGGCAGGGATATGTGAAGGGTGAGAAGCGGCGTCTTCCGTGGACGCTGAAAATCACCAACTTCGAGGCACGACCCAGCGGGCAAGGCAACGGCACCACGGCCTATGATGCCGGTTCCATGCGGAATAAGCAGGAGTGCTTCATTCAGATTTCCGACGACGATATGTTCCGCTGTTGCCGCCGTGTGACGCGGTTCGTGGAGGTCTGGGAAATCGCAACCGGCGTGTCCCTTGTTTCCAATGGCCTTGTTCAGCGCGAACAGGCACGCGAGGATTACCGCCGGCAGAAGAACGAGAACCGTTGCTGATGCCGCTTGCAAAAAGAAAGGAGAAAAGAACATGAACAACAACGAGGTTTTTATCAATGCTCGGAAATGCAGCTATGACCCCATGCAGGACCTTATCGACGTCACCTATGACAACGATAAGCACTCCGCTTATCTGCAGGTCCCGCATCGGCTTATCTGGTTTGCCACGTACTGCGCCGAAAAGGGTTTCACCGGTTTTGTGGATGACGGTGATGTAAAGTACATCCCTGAGCTGGCACTGATGCAGGCTACCGCATCCGTTTTCATCAATGGGACGATGGTAGGACGCTCTTCCGCCGGCTGTGCCATTACCGCCGGCGATTACGAGTCCATCAACAACGCCATTCAGACCGCAGCTACCCGCGCAAAGGGTCGCGCCCTTGCCAATGCTGGCTTCGGCACGCCTCCCACGATGGAGGGTGGCAATCCTGCGGAGGACGGAAACAACTATCCCTGTGATGGTGGAATTCCGTTCCAGTATCCGCAGATGGTCGTGAACAACGGGCAGGTCGTCCAGAATCCTGTGATGCCCCCCGTCAACCCGATGCCGTATGCCGGAAACTCTGCACCCGCACCCAATCCGACTCCCACTCAGGCTCCGCCTGCTTCGTCCTTCCCCTTCGGACAGCAGCAGATGCAGATGCCTCAGTCTGCGCCGCAGCAGCCCGCCATGACATACCCCCAGCAGCCGCCTATGGCTGCTCGTCAGCAGCAGGCTCCGGTGCAGCAGCCTATCGGTGTAGCAGGGATGACGCTGGAGCAGGCAAAGGCGTTCGTTATCCCCTCTGGAAGAATGAAGGGTAAGACAATGGGCGAGCTGGACATCGACACGGTCAAGTGGTATGCCGAGAAGTGCAAGTCTGTCAACAATCCCAACATGATTGTTGCCGCCAAGCTGGTCTTGGAGGATAGCGCACGGAAACTGCAGATGATTCCCTAAACCTCTGCTGCTGGGCGCGAAAAGTGTGCAACCATTGCACACTTTTCCGCCCACACTTAAAAAAGAAAGGAGCAAAGAACAATGGGCTTCTCGAACGACGTCCGCATTACGTCCCTTGACGTTGCACGAGCCCTCGGTTTCCGTGAAGAGAGAAAGAGCGGCGGAAACTGGCGGAACTTTTGCTGTCCCTTTTGTGGAGACACTAAGTTTCGGCTCGGATGCAACATTGAGAAGGGCGGGTATAAGTGCTTTCACTGCGGCGCGAAGGGGACTCCATTGAGTCTCTATGCAAGAGCGACGCAAGGCATCTCGGTAGAGTCGCTGAACGACGAGAAGACGCATGAGCTCATCAAAGAGATGACGGCTCGCTGCGTCAACGGCAGTGTTCCGACGGAAACTGAGAAGCAGAGGTATCAGCACAAGGAAATTCCTGTAGCTCCCAGCAGTGTGCTGGACAGGACGTATAGCACGCTGCTGTCACTTCCGTGGCTGAAGCTGACGAAGGAACACCGCGCCAATTTGAAGAAGCGCGGCTTGACCGACGCTGATATCCAGAGAAACGGATATGCCAGTTTTACGGTAAAAGTGTCCGAGCAGATGGCGGTAAGCGCAAAGAACGCCAGCAAGCGGTTCAATGCAATCAAGGGAGAGTTGTTCTCCTATAGCCGCATGAAGCAGAAGACATCCGCTTCCGTAATTGCCGGAATGGTTATCGCATCTGCCCTTTTGAAGCGAGGGTGCGAGCTGCAAGGCGTACCGGGGTTCTACAAGGTGCAGAACACTTGGATACTGAACCTCCCTGAAGGGATGCTTATTCCTACCAGAAACAGTGGTGGACAGGTTGTTGGCATTCAGGTTCGGCGTGACGGGGACGCGAACCCCCGTTACCTGACTGTATCCGCAAACAGACTTCCTTGTGGCGTTACGACAGGCATCAGCAGGGCACACTTCCCCCTTGGGAATGCACCGCTGACCAAAGGCACCACCGTCTACCTGACGGAAGGACCGCTAAAGGCAGATGTCGCACTGGCACTTCTGGAGGACAAGAATGCGGCGTTCATTGCCATTCAAGGAGTTACAAACACCAAGATGCTTGATGAGGTGGTATTTCCCTCACTCAAAGAGCGCGGCATTACCCGCGTAACAAACGCACTGGACATGGATAAGCTCACGAATCCGGGAGTTATCATGGCGTGCAGTGCGCTCAAGCATTTGGCGAAAAAACACGGTATCCGCATGGAGATGCTTTGTTGGGATGCTGAATATGCAGCGGAGAAGGAACAGGAATTGGCGGCTCTTTGCGAGCAGCATGGACTGGGTCTTCCTCCTGAGCAGAATGTCTTTAAGCGAATTGGGGCAATGGCTCTGGCTTTGCACAAAAAAGGCATTCGGCACAGCGTTAGCATCCTCCCTAACGGGAAAGCGAAGAAAGCATACTGGGACGATGCCGAAAAGGGGATTGACGACCATCTTTTGGGCGAGAGAAAGAGAAAAGCCAAGATGGGCACGCAGGCGGAGAAGGGAGCGTAAGCTCCCCTCCCCTGCTTTCCCCGCACCGTGAGGCTTATACAAGCACTTTTGCTTTACAGAGAGTGTTGGTATAAGCATCACGGAAAATTTGTCAGATTCAAGTGATTGACAATATTCTTGAATTTGGTAGTATCGAATTAGAGTAGGGAAAATGAAGAACGGTGGTCGTTGTTTTCCCCTCTTCGCCAATGTCTACCAAAGGCATGATGCTTAGAGATTCCCTCTCTTTTTGAAAGGAGCGTGTACGTACATGGAAAAGTATCTGACTCTGTCGGCAGAAACAGGTAACAAGAAGTGGGTGCGTATTGCGACCTGTGTGTTCATTGTAGCACTGATGGTGGTTCTGATGACTGTGACGGCTTTTGCTGACCCCTCCGATGCTATCGTGACCGGCGTTAAGACCGGCACCAAGGCCATCTATACCATCATTACCGCAATCGTTGCCCCCATTGCCGCCATCGTCCTCAGCGCAACTGCACTGAAGGCTCTGATTGGTGATGCAAGAGACATCGAGGCGATGAAGAAGAAGGTCTTCCTCATTGTCATCGTTGTCGCTGTTATTTGGCTGGCACCCCTGATTATCGAGCAGGTCGGCGGCTGGTTCTCCAGCAGCAATACAGGAAGTGTCTTCGGATAATTCCTGCTGTAAAACTCAACATGAGGCGCTCCCCGCTGAAGCGCACCACCGGCGCAAGGAGAGCGTGACAAAAGCGAGGGCACCCCAATCGGTGTCCTCGCTTTTCTTTTTCAATTTAACAAGGAGGAATTCTTATGCACGAGAATAGCTTTCCTGTTCAACAGGACAAGTCAATTCGCGCAGTTGTTGTCAGTGTTCTTCTGTGTTTTCTGTTTTTTCTGCTTGTTACGCCAGCGTATGCTGACGGTCCAGATTACAGTGGAATCGCAAACTCGTTCGGACCTATTTACGACGTCTTGTTCAAAACAGTAACACCAGTTGCAACCCTGTCTATCTGCTTTGCAGCCCTGCGCGTTTTATCACATGACCCGCAAAACACCCGTATCTACATCGCATCCAAACGAGCCGTGCTGATTGTTGTGGTTGCATATGCAGCGTTCTGTATGTTGCCGCTGGTTGCAACTCTTTTCAACGATTTGTTTCGTTCTCTCGCATGGGACCCCAAAAATCCGGGACAATAAAGGAGGTGGGCTGAAGTATGATTGAACTTATCCTTGCGACACTCAACAACATTTTGGCAAGACTCCTCGACGCCGTTATTTCATGGTGGGGGAAAGAATTGATGCCTTTGAGTATGGCGGAAATGACAAAAAAAATTCCGTTCTTGGCAACGGGTTATAGTGTTTTTCAGTCAATGGCGCTGGCTTTTGCCATTATTATTGCGGCCTTTTCCATCTACAGCGTATTCCTATCCGCAGGCGAATCGAGAACAAGCCCTGTCCGCGTACTGGTGATGACAGGCGTCTCTATCGGTATGATTTATTTCGGCAACTACATCGCCATGATGTTGGTTGACTTTATAAAGAACCCTTACGAGGCATTCTGGGGTCTTGAGCTTGAAGGTTCTCAAATTGAATGGGATAAAGTTCTCGACACTGGAATCTTTCCTGAAGTCATCGGTCTCGTAAAAACAGCCGCCATTTTTATTCTTACTGTAGCAATTACAGTGGCCTTGTTCAAACTCTACGTGGAAATGTTTGAACGGTATTTGATGGTGGGCATTACCGTTTATGCCTTTGCCCCTCTCGCATACGCAACGATTGCATCTGACCAAACAATCCACATCTTCAAAAGATGGTTCAGTATGTTTATTGGCCAGCTTATCTTGATGTGTCTGTCTGTTTGGTCTCTGAAGCTCATTCTTTCCGGATTCAAGGGGATGACTTCAATATCTCAATGCTTCCTTGTGCTTGCAGCTTGCCACATTGCACAGCGGCTGGATACATACCTTGCCCAGCTTGGTTTGAACGTCGTTACCACCGGCGGCAATCTGCTGGATGAGGCCATCGGCACCGGTGCTGCCATTGCCGGAATTGCGAAATCCGCGTCTACCGCGTGGAACGGTGGTAAGGGCAACAACTCCAAGGCCATCCTTGGCGAGAACTACGGCAAGGAAGGCAAGTGGGGCGGCATCAGTGGTGCTGTCTCCCAGTTCAATCGCGCCCGAAAAGGCGGCGCAACTATGTCCGACTCTATGAAGGCCGCTGCCGCCGGATTCACTACCAGTGCCGCTGCACGAAATCAGGAAATCAGAAGCGCGGCGCAGCAGCGTGAACAGGCGGAACGCAAGGCCACGCAGAACGCTGCTGGCGTGAGAAACGCAACTCGCGACCGCACACAGCGGTATCCGGCGCCCAAAGACCAGAACGAACGGTTTACCCCCGCGTTCCAGAAAATGGCGCAGGAGGCTCACCGCGCACCCGCTGCTTTCGCGCAGCAGAACCTGCGTAACGAGGGCTCCGGACGCTTCAACGTCACGCCTGAGGGCACTGCTGGTCTGAATGATACTGCTATGCGTGCCGGCCTGAGCTACAACACTCCGAACGGCGATAATCCTCGGAACATGACCGGCTCCCTCAAGACGCCTATGGCTTCTGTTACCGGACCCGATGCTTCCGTAAAGGACTTTATGGCGAAGAACTACAGCCTGCCTGTTACGCAGGGCGCACAGCAGGCAAACCACGCGATGCAGGCAGTCTACCGCGATGCGACAGACGCCATGCGCGAAACGGCACGCGAGAGCTCTCCCTCCATGGCGGCTGGCATTCTGGCACACCCCAACTACAACCTTGCCGGTAACGATGAGGTTGGTGGCGAGCTGATGCAGAAAGCATTCGGGCCTGCTCTCGGACATGAGGACGGCAAGTTCAGCCACGTCACAGCAGTTACTGACGGTGATGACAGCGGCGCACGCCACATCTATGCGGTGCATACCGATGCCGGTGGTGTTGAACGCGGATATGAGGTCATGGACGAAACCGGATACTTCCACGCAGACGATAACCAGCGTGCAGCTATGCAGGAAATTCAGACCGACGACGGCGCACGCTTCTTCGCCCGCGAGGTTTCCGCAGACGATGTGCGTGAGGTCAGCAACGAGACAGTTTCTCGCATTGAGCGCGATGACCACAGCGTATCCATTCAGGACTCTCCTGAAAATATTGCCACCTACGGGCCTCTTGTGGACGACGATGATGCTGGCGATTTCGATGAACCCTCCAGCAATAGTACCAGCGGCACTACCTCTGAAGGTCCGTCCAATGACAGAGTCACCGTAGAGGAAGAACCCATCCTTGGCGAGACACAGCAAGAAAAGCGAGACCGCCAGAAAAAGAAATGGGACCCCGAACGGGATAAGTAACAACCTCTAAATCTGACCCGCGAGGTGCAGGCCAAGAAAGCCTCGCTTCGCGGGTCGTTTGTCTTAACACTAAAGTGGAAGGAGCGTGATTTATATGGCAACAAAAAACGGCGAATCTAATCTCGGAGAGGTTGGCCGCGAAACCACTCAGGTAGCCTCAGACGCGGTAAAGAGCGCAAAGGCCGTCAGCAAAATCGCCGCCAATGCCGCCAGCGGAAATGCTGCGGGAGCCGTTGTGGAGGGCGCAAAAGCTGCGCCGGAACTCTTCCGCACAGCAGGCAGGCTTATCGTAGCGATGCTGGCTGTCATCCTCATCTTGACCTACGCTTTTCCTGCCTCTATTTATGAAGCAACATCCTCATTTTTTGCCGCCGTGCAAGAGCGCGAGGAGGAGTATATCTACGCAGGCGGTGGAGACATTCAGTGGAATTCTTTTTTCTACTACGTAACCCTTGGACCTCTCCGCGCTGCGCTGAAAGAAGCTGCGAGTGGTATTTGGACGTCTATTACATCACAAGCAGACAGCTCAGATGTAATCTCGAATGATGGACAGCAGGAAGTCGGTGTTATGGAGAACCAAGAGGACCTCAGGGACACCTCACTCAACTGCATCCTCGCCTGCAGCAACAAAATCAAAGTAAGAGCCGAGCAGTTGGAGGAATTGATTAGGGGCATGAACGGAGCCATCGACCAGTATTTCTCCTCAGCCTACGCAGGCACCTATGACCGCTGGGACGGTACGACCGTCGCCCTGCAGGTAGAGCCAATGTCATACTATAACGCCCTCCAGCTTCTGAGTGTTTATTCCACTACGAAGACGGGGGACAATGAGCCTCTCAAGGTCTCCGGCTTTATGCGGTGGTTGGGCTTCTACGACAGTGCCAACACGGATGATATCACCTTCGACCTCGGCAAGAGCGGCATCAAGGGGCGGCTCAAGGCATGGCAAGGGACGTTTGTCCCCCAGTACCTGACGGAACAGGCATCTTTTGAGAGAAACAATGAAGGCAAAGTCACAACCGCCCTCAAAGACTATAGCTGTGCGCTTATTGACCTTATGCTGGTTATCGACACACCCGACTTCTCCACCATTCCCGCAGAGTACGGAAAGGATATCATTGTTGTAGGGCACGATGAAGAAACCGGCGAAGACATCACAGAGGAAATCATTACTGCAAAAGTAACCGTGCCTATCCAAATCCGCATAAGGAACATCACAGAACTGAGTAACATTATTGGGTTCTGGGGCGGAGACTTGGAGGGAGATGGAAAGACAAGCGGTGAATCTGCCATGGGTAATATCTTCTGGTAATTTCTGGCAAGAAAGGAGGAAAACATGAAGAAGACGCTTTTGAAATCTCTGACGTGTTTCATGCTCGCGCTGTCTATCCTTGCCGGAACAGTTGCCCCGGCATTTGCTGACGAGCTTATCAAGAATTGCTATACGGCAGACAATGCAGAATTACTTGATGAGTATATCAACGCCTATGGTTGGGACAAAGAGAAGATGATGGCGAAAAACTGGACCGACAACGGGAAGGAGTATAAACGCCAAGTCGGTGGACAGAGGGAGTACCTTGCAGACTGCTTCAAGGGTACAGATGACTTCCTGATGAGCGAGCCGGAGTTCGGCAAAGACAACAAAATCATTCTTGAAGGAAACAAGGAAAAAACGATAGAGTTTTTGGAAAAACACAACATTCCCCTCGACAGTATAAACAGCGGCACAATGGTTTACGGTTCGGGCGGACAGGGAATTGTCGCGGTCGCACTTGGAGAAGTAGGCCGAACAGATTCCATAGAACAGCCTCCGAAGTCGAACCGCGTCAAATACAACCGATGGTTTTACGGAAGAGATGAACGGGCTGACTGGTGTGTTATTTTCATTATGTGGTGCGCTTATCAGGCGGGATGTTCAGATGTATTTCCCCGCACAGCCAACACCGGAGTCTTAGGGCGCGGAATGGCTGACATGGGGTATAAGAGCTTTCGTATCAAGACGACAACACCCTTTGGGGGAACAGCGTACACCCCTGTTCCGGGAGACATTATGCTCTATTCGAGAAACGGGACAGCAAGTGGTTCGACCCATGTTGGCTTGGTGGTCGCGGTTGATAGTGAAAGCATCACAACCGTAGAAGGCAACACTACGGGTTGGGGACAGGTTCCGGGCGAGGGCGTCGCAAAAGTCCGCTACGACATAAACCGACTTAACAGCTACGGACCTGCGGCAAACGCGCTGATTTACCACGTGAATTATCCCCTCTCTTCTATGGAGGACGGAAGCGACCTCACGACATACATCAAGGGCACACTGGGCTTGAGTGACGCTGGTTTGTGTGGCGTATTGGCAAGCATGGTTGAGGAGTCCGGTGGAGATGCCACAAAGGAAAACCACGAAACAGGCGCATACGGACTGTTCCAGTGGTCCGGCAGCCGACTGGATGCTTTTAACTCGTGGTGTATGGAAAACGGCTTTGCCTTTGATACAGCCACAGCGCAAATCAAGTATCTCGCCTATGACCTCCAGACAAACAACTCGCATATCTGGAACGGCATCCGAAGTGTATCGAACGACAGAAACGGTGCATACAATGCGGCTTCTACATTCGCATACTACTTTGACAGCGTGAAATCCTCACCGGGCAAGGCCATCCAAAGGGCAAAACTTGCGCGAGATGTGTACTGGCCTCGCTACGAGAACAAGGGGTAAGGAGATGAACTAAAAGTGAAATTCAAGAAAAAGAAGGAACTCAAAAAATGGCTCCTTCGTATCGGAATTGGAGAAGCTATTGTTTCCCTGTATTTTGCCGGTTTTTTGAACACGCTTTACAGTAAAAACGGTGCCTCCTTCTCCCCTATTGGCATCATCAAAAGCATGGCAGAAAAGGGCTTCCCTTTCGGCATCTTCCTTGTAATCTTTCTGGTCTTTGCCATTGTTACCGCGTTCATTTTCCTGAATGTTTGGGGAAAAGACGATGGCGCAGACCCGCTGGGACGTAAGTTCAGCAATTCCACGGAGCGGCAGGTATACGGTGACTCACACTTTGAGGAGCCGGAAGAATATGAGGATATGGCCGTTATTCAGTCGCCACAGAAATCCTTCGGTACGATTCTCGGAATGCTGGACCCTGCGGGGAAATATCTTATCAATTTACGGCACGACGATTCCAGAACAAACCACCACATCATGTGCGTCGGCGCGTCGGGCTCCGGTAAAACCTACACGTTTGCAAAGGACTATTGCCTCCAATCCATCCGCCGAAAAGAGTCTATCATCGTCACGGACCCTGATGGTGGACTTACCCGCGACATGGCGACATCCTTTATGAATGCCGGATATTGTGTTCGTATCCTTAACCTCAAGGATTTGAGCCTTTCTGATGGATGGGATTGCTTGAAGTCTGTCCGCAGCGGAAAAATGATTGAAACGACGGCTCAGATGTTTTCTCACATCGTAATCTCGAACATCATGGATGCAAAAACGCAGAGCATCTACAAGGACGGACCTAAATCTCTGCTGACCGCTCTTATTCTTCGCTGTCTTATCTGTAAGGATGTGCCGGAAGAGGATAAAAACATAAGCACCGTATACAACTACCTCATGCACGACGATGCTGCGGAATTCCTTGATGCGATGTTCGACGACAATAAGATTCCCGCCGACGAAAAGGCTTGTCTGCGCCCCTATCAGGCGGCAAAATCTGCCTCTGCAAACCTGTGGGGCAACCTCGTTACGAACCTCACTATCGGCTTGAATCTTCTGCAAAGTGAGCAGGTATGCCGGCTTCTGACAACGGACGACATTGACCTCACGCTGCCGGGTCAGAGACCCTGCGCGTACTTCTGTCAGTTCCCTGATAGCCACGATACGTTCAAGTTTGTCGTCGCCCTGTTCTTTTCCATGCTGTTTATCAATCTGGTAGACTTCGCAGATAGTCAGGACGATGGCAAGCTGCCTGTGCCCGTCAATTTCCTTATGGATGAGTGTGCCTCCATCGGTATCATTCCCGACTTTGATAGAAAGCTGGCTACCATCCGAAAGCGTGATATGGCCGTAGCTATGATATGGCAGAATGTGGGGCAGCTTTATCAGAACTACGGAGACCGTTGGGAAACAATCATGGCCAACTGCGATACATTCCTCTCCCTCGGTATCAACGATTCGCAGACAGCAGACATGATTTCAAAGCGTATCGGCGACACAACGGTGCAGGTCGAAACGCAGCAGCACGAGAGCGCATCGAAAATCATGTCAGCAATGAACAGATGGTCTTCCGGTGAAGGTCGCCGCTCACTTATGAGCTATGACGAATTGTTCAAGGTTGGCCGCGACGAGTGTATCATTATTTTCCGAGGACATAACCCCGTTCACGCCCTCAAGCACCCTCATAAGCTCCATCCGGACGCTAAGTACATGGCGAAATGGTACATCCGCGACAAGACACCTATTGAGGAAACAGAACAGCGCAAACGGGAGCGCATTGAAGAAAAAATGCAGCTTGCCGCCTATGAGCGGGAGCACCCCTTCAAGGATATTGACCGTTCTTACTCAGGAAAATTCGGTTCTGCGTGGAGCGACTTTGACGATGAGGATAACGAAAATAGTACCGGCAAAAAGATTGCTGAGGCATGGGCACTTATCCGTACAAAGGCAGGTTTTCTCTTTGAAGAGCTCAAGTATCGCTTGGAGCAGTTCAAAGATAAGACGGGGAAAAAGTCAAAATCCGATGAACGTTCTCGCCGTATTAAGCGACAGCGGCGCTCCATGAGCTATGAGGAACAGGACTGGTGGCCCGATGAGCGCGTCCCACACGGAAGCGGTTATGCGTCGTGGGAACATCAGGCAGCGGATGCCAGCATTGAGCTGGACGGCGAGTTCGTTTCTCCGCCAGAACCCGCAGTGGATGTCATTGAGTGGGAGGTCGCCCCTCCCTCCTCAGAGGTCTGCGAGCCCATCGGACCGGAGCATCTCCCGACCGAGGAACCGAAGCCCGCAGCAAAAGAAACCGAGCCGCTCACGCCTGAGCGAAACCAGCAAAAGCCGCGCAAGTCACAAGAACCGAACCTGTCCCCTCGCGAAGAACACCGCATAACGCAGAGGGAGAAAAGACCAGAAAAGGCAAAGGACGGCGCAGCGCGTGCCTATGAGCAGGGCGCTCCAAGAAGCGAGATTAAGCTGGGAAATGCGCCACGCGATAACTCGCGGGAAAAGGTCTTGCAGCAGAGCACAGGACGCAACTCTCAGAAGGAAAAAGGCTCCAACAATAAGAGCGTTGGTTTTGCCGGATATCAGGATGGCGGAAAATCAGCACAAGAGAAAAAGACCCCTGAGCAGCCAGCTCATCATCAGCAGCAGCAGCAAAAGAAGCAAATGCCGCCGGAGAAACCTTTCCAGCAGAACGGGAACCCGTCTCTGGAAGCTCTTTTCAAGGGAAAGGATAACAGTAAGAAAAAATCAACTGTTATGCCTCCCTCAAAAAACTGAGAACTATAAGGCTTCCATAGATACTTCACCTATGGAAATCTTGTTCGCCTCAGCTAATTGACAATATCAACAAATATAGTAGTATAGAATTTAGAGGCAGGTAGATACCCTTCACAGCAGAAAAAAAGAATGTTTTGGAGCGGTATCTCCCTCTGAATTCTGATGAAAGGAGAACAGAAAAATGGCTACGAAGAAAAAGCCCGAAGATGCGGCTGCCGTCAATGAGAAGGTGGAAAATACCGAGTCCAAGGCGATTTATTCCGCAAACCGCAAGTCCCACCGCAGAACCAGCTCCGACGCAAAAATCGACGAAGTCATCACCGGCACCGGCAGTCGCGCCGCTGCATTGCGTGATGCCCGTCAGCGCAGCGCAGAGCGCGAGCGGGAACAGGAAATTCGTGCAAAGAAGATGACGGATTGGATGTCCGTGAACGCCGCCTACAAGCTGGGCCGCGCTCTGAACGGAGTGGTAATTGCCACGCAGAGCCGCGCACTGCGTAACGGTGACTCTATTGTTTTTGCCGTTGCAAGCTGCGAGAACACGGACTTTCAGGCCCTCATCCCGTTCAATGAGTTCTACCGCGAAGACCCCATCAAGCCCGACGACGGCGGTAAGGGAACGCTGGAGCGGAGACAGGAGCAGATGCTGGCAAAGCACATGGGTGCGCCCATCTCCTTCGTCATTACCGACCTTGATACGCGGAAGGATGACAACGGAAATGTCACCTATGGTGTCATTGCTTCACGCCGTCAGGCCCTTGCAAAACAGGACCACCGCACTTTCGATAGTGAGCCGCCCTACATCGTGGAGAACATGGTTACTTCGGCGACCATCCTCTCTGTCAGTCAGCAGGGCGTACTGGTCAACCTTGGTGGCGTTGATGTGCGGATGAACAAGCGTGATGTTTCCAACCGCTATATGCGGACGATGGATGATACGGACCGGCTGACAGGACGCCCCTACTACAGCGTCGGCGACAAGCTGGATGTGAAGGTTATGAAGGTCATTAAGCGCGAAGACGGGCTGCATGACCTCCACCTGAGCGGCGCCTATGCGGAACTGCAAAACATCATTGATTTCGGCCCGCCCACCGAGCCGGGGACAACGACCATCGCCACGTTGACCCGCATTTTCCCCAACAAGACCGATAAGTCCAAGGCGACCATTTACGCCTACAGTGACAGCTTCAATCTGCCCATTGTTATCACCCGCTTCAGCCCTACGCTGATTCGTAAGCGGATGGTTCCGGGCGACACGCTGCTGGTACAGATTATCGGCTATCACGAGAACGGCTTCGCCTTTGCGCTGTGTAAGGGTCTCATGTAAGACGTAATCTCGGCCTGTGCATCAACCGTAAATGCACCAACTGAAATTGCGGAAAGGAGCTGTGCGGGGGTATGCGTCGTAGCAAGAAACAGCGCATACCCCCGTTGTAAAAATTATGAGTGAACGTAGAACAATTTACTATATCCCCGTTAATTATCAAGGCGAGAGTAGAGCACTTCGGGGACTTTTTAAGATGCGCTTCTTTGTTGAGGGACTTGCCCTCGCTGCTCTCACATTTCTCATTACATTGAAACCCTTTGGCAATCTTCCCGATATGCCACTCCGTATTACAGTGACCCTCCTCGTTTGCATGGGTCCATTTCTCCTCGGAACTATCGGCATAGGCGGCGAGCCTATCACCGTTGCAATAACCGGCTTTTTTAAGTGGCTTGGCAGCCGCAAGGTCATGCTTTACAACGCAAACGCACGGGCCACAACTCGCGCACAAGGAGACATCTTCATTGAGCGCGAAGCAAACCGCAAGACCATTGATGATGTGACGGAAAGCATGAAGCGTAAGCTGATGAGCAAGCCGACCACAGTTTATGAAGAGGGCGTAAACTTCACCTTCGCCGATAAAGAGTATCTCGACGATATGTATAAGCAGGACTCTCACGAAGGCATCATTGTCGGCTCCATTGACGGCGGAAATAACGATGACGATTCTTCCGAATATGCGGACATTGGTTGGGCGGACGAGGAGGAAGACGCCGGTATGGAAGTAAAAAATGAGAATATGCCCCTTGTCGTATTGGAGGGCAATATCATTTTTGAGAAGAAAGAAGATTCCTCTGGAGAAGACCACAATGACCACGGTATAGATGTATCCTTTGACTGGGTCTCACCCGCCGACGAGGATGAATACGAAGACGAAGAACCCCACACAGAACCCCCTCAGAGCGCGTCTGGCGTGACTTTCGACGACGTGTGCTCCGTCCCCTCGGAGACGCACGGGAGCGCACAGGGCGAGGCTGGTGGACAAGGCGTGCCGTCCACCGCTCCCGCAAAGAAGAAGCGGCGGCGGAAGAAGAAAAAGAACCCCAACGCTATAAAGAAGGAGGAGAACCAGAATGGCTAAAAAGCTCGCACAGATTGTCAGTACGCAGGCGTTTTCACCTGTGTCCGATGTGAAGGGCGGTATCGTCATCACCCGCGATGGACGCTATGTAAAAATCCTTGAATTCTCCTCTATCAACTTTTCGCTGCTCTCTGTCTCGGACCAAGAAAGTGTCACTGACTGCTACGGCGCTGCATTGAAAAACTTCCCGAACAACACCCAAATCAAAATCGTCTCCAAGCGGGCAGACGTGGAGGAATATCTGCGGAAATTGGAAAGCGACCAGCGAAAGGAGACCAACGCAAAGTGCCGGCAGCTCCAGTATGAGCAGGTTCAGCTTATCGAAATGGCAGGAGCGACACAGGGTATCGCTCGCCGTTTCTTCGTTATCTTTTCCTATGAGCCGGATGCCGGCGCAAAGAAAAATCCGTCTTTCGACCAGATTCGCTGGTCCCTCATGCAGCAGGCGGATAACATCGCAAGAAGTCTTTCTGCTTGTGGAAACACGCTGATAAGCAACGACTCCGATGAGTGGGTGCAATCTGTGCTCTATCTCATTTTCGCCCGCAGCAAAAGCGAGACGACGGTACTCCAAAAGAGAAAAACGGACGTGCTTGCCAATTACGCAGATACCTACTTTAGCGACACATCTGACACAGAGGAAGACTCTCTTGTTATCCCCGTCAACGACCTTATCGCCCCCGAATATATCGACCCCGGCATTTCCCCTACTTGTATCAGAATTGACGGTCTTTACTATATGTTCTGCTACCTTCCATCTGAGGCATATCCCACAAGGGCGTATAGCGGCTGGATGCAGTTACTCATCAATCTGTTCGCCGGCGTTGACCTTGATATCTTCATCAAGAAGGAAAATACGGAGACGATGTCCCGCTATCTGCAGAACTTCCTCCGTGTCAATGACGGACGACTTTATGCTGCAAGAGATACAGATATTGGATACGAAGGAATGGCAGAAGCCAGCAACGCAGGTCGTTATCTCAAACAGGGGCTTGCAAGCGGAGATGATTTCTGTTGGCTGTCTACTCTGTTGACGATTACAGCGGCAGATGAGAAGGAACTCCAGTGGAAATGGAAGGAAATCCGAGCACTCTGTGTCCAAAATGACATGGTAATTAAGCAGTATAAGTTTCATCAGATTGACGGTCTACTTGCGACCATGCCGGTCTGTAAACTGCCGGATGACCTGTATAAAAAGACCCGCAGAAATGTCCTCGCCTCTGACCTTGCAGCCGGCTACCCCTTCTGCTCTTTCGAGCTCTACGACAAGGGCGGTATCATGCTGGGAGAGAACTCCAGTAACCGCTCGTTGGTCTTTATCAATCCCTTCGACAGAAACATCTATGTGAATGGAAACATGGTCTGGGTCGGGACCTCAGGCGCAGGTAAGACCTTTGCCGCAATGACGATGGCTCTCCGCCTGCGCTACCAAAATACGCAGACCTTCACCATCGCCCCGTACAAGGGCTATGAATTTGAGCGAGCCTGTGATGCTATCGGAGGACAGTTTATCCGCATCGAGCCGGGTTCACCGCAGAATATCAACATCATGGAAATCCGCATGAGAAACACGGAGTCGGAGGACCAAATTCGCGGTCAGCATCGGTCTCAGACCTCTACCCTGTCGAAGAAAATCCAGACGCTCCATGCCTTCGTTTCCATCATCCTTCAGGATATCACGCATGAGGAACGGCACCTGCTGGATGAGGCACTCATCCGCACCTACAAGCACTTCGGAATTACCACCGATAATGACTCGCTTTGGGACCCGCAGCACCCCGGACACTACCGTAAGATGCCCGTGCTGGGCGACCTCTACGAAGAGCTTGGCGCACCGGCAGCGAAGCGTCTGCGCGACTGCCTGAGCCGCTTTGTCATTGGTTCCGCATCGTCCTTCAACCAGCCCACGAATGTGGAGCTGACGAACAAGTTTATCGTTATCGACGTGTCCAACTTGACGAAGGAAATGCTGCCTCTCGGAATGTTCATCGCCTTCGATTTTGTTATGGACCGAGTAAAGGAAGACCGCACGGAACGCAAGGCAGTTATGCTGGATGAGGCGTGGCGTCTGCTGGGACGCACAGCATCACAGCAGGCGGCAGAATTTGTTGTCGAGGGCTTCCGTACAGCGCGTGGTATGAACGCAATCTTTATTGCATTGTCGCAGAACTCAAACGACTTCTTCGCCTCCGATTACGGAAAAGAAATCACCAACACCGCGAAGTTCAAGGTTTTGATGAAGGTCGAACCGGAGGAAATCGAACTGGCGCGGGAGACCATGCACCTCACCGAAAGCGAGTGTAAACAGGTCAAGCGTTTCGAGCGCGGCGATGGGCTTCTGATGGCGAATGCCAACCATGTGGCAATTCATATTGTGGCCTCGGAAACGGAGCATGACCTCCTCAGCACAGACGAGCAGGACCTGCTTCGCATCCAAGAGAAAAATTCACAGAGGCAGGGATAGGTCGAGGGTTTGACCCTCCCCTACACCTCTCTGAGAAAGGAAATAACGACATGAAGTACATTCATCTCTACGACAATCTTTCGCTGATTTTCAATATCTGTGGAGCAATGACACAGGAGCAGGCGGTGCGCTTTTTCGGCGACAAGGATACGGAAGATAACGTCCGTTTTTACGTCAAGAAGCTCGCAAGGGAGAGTCTTATCTACTACGATGAGCTGTCCGACACCTTGTATTGGAGGGGTGCATACGGCGAAAGCAAGGATGCCTTGAAGCGCAGGCTCTACGCTTTTTGGGTCCTCGTTGCTATTGGCAGTGACAACATCCGAGAAGTGTCAGTGGCAACATATCCCTCGCAGTTTTTCTTCATCACGAATGAGGGAAAAGCATTCGATGTTACCTACGTAAAAGGGCGCGTGGACGCGCAGCTCGCTATGAGGGAGCGCAACATCAGCTTCGTCGATGGGGCTGCAGACGAAATCAACCATGTTGCAATTATCCGCAGTCCGAAAGAGGCAGAAGAATTCCATTTGAAGGAATACGGCTTCGACACCTACTGTATTTATGACAGCGAACACGTGCCGCATTACACCTCTCTTCGTGACACTGTGAGCGCGTAAGGAGCAGCTTATGTGTGACGCATTTTACGACATCGAGGACTTCAAAAATGACCTGCGGGAAGCCTGTGCGAAACTGAAATCACTACAAGGAATCTGTGAAAATGCGCTCGGACACATCGAAGATTTAGAGGAACATCGCTACAGTCGCTGGGCAGAAGATGAGGTTTTGCAAGACCTTATTCAAAGCAATTTCAGCGAAGTTCGAGCGTCTTATTGCAGGAGAATTTACACAGCTTTCGCGGCACTTAACTGCTTCTATCTGACCTCAAACGCGCTCGGCAGCATCTATCCCGGAAACAAGGATGCGAAAAAAAACTACGACGAGATTCATGCAGAAAACGGTGAGTTTTATGCGTTTACCGATGGCAGTTCCATCTTTGTGAAGACCCCTATGATTCCTTCAATTTGGGTCAAAAGAAGTTCGCGTTTGCGGTATGGAAGTCCCGCATTTATCTATACGGAATTTCTTAAATTTGCCGTCCGCGACACACTCGCAGCCATTGCGGAACAGCTCCCGCTTTTGAGTAAAAAAACAGTCAATTATCTCTTCGTCTACAACGAAAAAGAGAGCAATATTTGCGACAGTGACAACCATGATTGCAAGTCAGTAACAGACTCGATTTGTATGTTTACGCATGGCGGAGACAAGGGCTTGTCCACCGATTTCGTCTACGCAACGACCATCGTACCGGCGGACGAGCTGCCCGAAGGAACCTACATCGCGGTAGTGCCTGAGCGGAAACACTACCTGAGCGAAGCAGAGATACTTTCCCCATTCCGAAAGAGGCTCTGCACATACAAAAACACCCCCTCTAAAACGGAGTAGTTAAAGTTGTTCGTCCGCACAGACGAAAAAGTGTTGAAAACACAAGGGTTGTGCGGTGTTGGAACAGGAGAAACTTTACCCGCCAAAGATTGCCACGGAAAGTTTCTATTCCCAAAAAGCATAAAAACAGCGCACCAAAAATTGTCTCACAAGAACGGCACACTTGGGGCGTGTAAATGACGGCGCGGGGAATTCGTTCTGGTAAACACCATAAAAGGAGGACGCACCAAACTAATGCCTTCTCGGTCGGACTGAAAAATAGGTCTGAGCAGAGAAAACGCAAAAAGACATCTACTCTCTCCGTTCCGGTAAGAGGCTCGATAGGAGGACGCGCCAAACCAATGTCTGAACCGTTGGACTGAAAACGAATTCGGACAGGGATAACAAGAAAAACATCGCAAAAAAAGAGCATGAGAAGAAAATGCGAAAGGCAAAGAAAAGAATGAGAAAGAAAAAGAGTGGACAACGATACCTCCGGCTCACAGAAAAAAACGTGAGACCCTGCTCCTCTTCCTTAGACATAAAAAGTCGGGCTCTTTGGTCAGTTAAGAACTTCTTGATTAACTCTCCGATATCCCACAGAAAAAATCAAATCCTCGCAGCGGGCAAATGAAGAGCCACTTGTAGTTCATCGTAGAACCACTCCACCGTCTTTCTTCTGGTCGGGAATGTTGACTATCCTTTTACGATGGAGTCAAAACCAACGCCCGAAAAAACGTATTTGGCGAATGGGCTTGACGGACGGCGAAAGAGAAAGCAGATGAGATTCCACCGATGATGAGTAAAACATTTATATTCCGTGCGAAGCGCGGGTAGATGGCAACAGCGAAGCTGGGCGCGTTACTTACGCTCGGTCTGTTCCAAGGAAAAAGCAGCAGGAGGTGACAACAAAATGTCTCAGCCTATATTTCGGGCGAAAATTCTATATGATGTTTCACTCGGACTGTCAACTCCAAGGAGCGCACTGAATTGTTTGAGTTCGTCCAGTGCAAACGTGAGTCGTGTTCTCAGTAAGTTTGAAGAAGAAGGTCTTGTACGAATGAGAACATTTACAGTTAAAAAGCGCGGGCGCAAGCTGATACGAAAATATTATGTTATCACGAAGAAGGGTGTGGAAAAACTCTTGACCGACTATCTTGAGTTTTATCCTTGGTTGTCCGACTTTGAGGTTGAGTGTGCTACTCGCTTTCCGCTGACAGGAGGCGCGGTCATAAAGCCGGAAAGAAGAAATCGGCTGATGAAGATGGCACTGGCAACTGTAATGATGAATGAAGTTGTTGGCCCCGTTGCTCCCGTACCAGTTGAGGGAAAAGACATCGAGAAGAACACGTGGTATGGGTATCTAAGAAATAATTGGGGAGAGGAATGTGTTGGCGAAGCGCAGTATTTGGATAGCGTAGCGGTTAAAAAGTTTTTTGTGGATGAGGACGACGATGTTCCCTCTGATGTGATGTCGGACAGATACACTGGGATTCTTCTCGGTGCTCATACCCGCGCACTGGTATATGTTCCAATGAACGAGGGAATGACGTGGCGCGATGACCGCGTACATAGAGAACTACAGACAATGAATTCTGTCTGCGGCACTCTCGGCTCCTCGCTCCGTGGAGCAAACGGAATCATCCTCATTCCGAACGTAAAGGAATTCAAGGATTTATTCTTTGACGCACAAAGAGTGCGAGGGACAGACGGAGCTGGAAAACTCGGAAGACAAATGGACCATCTGTGGATTGTCCCGACGAACCATATTGGACTCGTACAGTTGAAGAGAATCGCGCATGATGATTTGGATGCGAAGCGCAACGAAGTGATTGAATCCGCTGTGGAAAGCGCAGGTCTTTTTCGAAATAAAAACTCTGTGTTCCCTCTCATTGACGAGGAAGACCGCTGGTATGCGTACGGAGCGGATTTGGACATCCGTGTGGTACAGGAAATGAAAATTTATCAAAGGCGAAAGCCGGATATGAAAATTGGAATTATCTGTCATCAATGGCAGACTGCGTACTATGACCAACTGTTTGACGAATGCAGATACTTGGTTTTGCAATAAGCGGATAGATGGAAGGGTGCAGCAGGGCAAACAAAAAACTCGTCGCCGTGGATTCTGAACAAAAAAAGACCGCGAAGCGGGAAGATGGCAGTTGGCTGCCATTACGAAGTAAGGAGATGGAAAAATGAGTAAGGAAAGGGCTGCGACACTGGATGGAGAGGTTGCGAGAGATGTAATTCGCCTGTATATGGAGGAACACCCTTTGGTGTCGCAGGCTGAAGTAGCCAGAATACTTGGAGCTAACCCGTCCGCGCTGTCACGATTTCTTCGTGTAAACAAAGTACACCCCAAAGCTGAGTGGGAATACCACATCAAGAAACTGGGCGAGGACATTGATTACTGGGGCTATGTTGAACGCACGACAAAGGTAAGAGAATTTTTGAACGAACAGCAGCAGAGAACAGTCAACGCAGAATTCGTAAGTGCTTTGTGTAAGAAATTCTCAATTATGGAAGTGGTCCCTGAGACCATTAAAAAGCGCAACCCGTCTTTCCCCTACTATCTTTCGCATCCCGAAGGCGGCGCAGATTTGAGCATCGTCAACCCTGCTGACCGCCATGAGACGTGGAACTTTATTTACTGTCGGGGAAAAGTCAGAATTGAGAATGGGGACTTTCTTCGTTTCACCATGTTTACTCCCTCCAGCGAAAAAACGCATCTTGTCTTAGTAACAAGGAACGAGGATACCTTTGAGGACACCATGGCATTCATGCGTATCGGCAGAACGTACGGTGGCGGAATTGTATCTGGGTCTGTACTGCTGCTGCACGATGGTGAAATCGTGAGGGAATACACCCACGGAGACCTCGCACTGTATCGGCTGTCCTCTGCGACACCCGCAGATAACGGAAAGTCTGAAAACTCTGTCGTGCCTCCCGCGAAGTAATTTCATTCAGGCGCGGAGCGAGATGGGCTCACGGCGGTGGCGACCCGCTCAACACATGGACGCATCCCGCGTGGCCGTGGCTCTGGTGGTTCGATTCTCCACAGTGGCTTCGGTTCTCTGCCTTTCTGCGCTGGGAAAAAAACGCAATATTCCATCTCGGATGTGCGAGCCGGAACGAAGACGATGTCGATGGTGAGCATCTCTGCTGATGAGCAATGACTGCAACGCTTGGACTGCAACGCTTGGACTGCAACGCTTGGACTGCAACGCTTGGACTGCAACGCTGGTAGCAAATTAAGGAGTATGAAACTTAGGTGCAATTCTCCATCAACTCACGACATTCTTCGACAATCCCTGTCTCCACATCGCGTGGAAAACAAATCTCAATTCAGAAAGTGAGGGCTTCTCAATATGGATATGGTTTGCAAGTGCGGCAGCACAAAATTCTTCACGAAAGCAAATGGCACACAGACCGGCTTGTACTGCGCCGAATGTGGCAAATAGCAGAAGTGGCTCGGCAAGAGTGAAGTCCGAGTTTTTGAGCATCAGGCCGACGACCTATATGGACGTTTGCTTCGGCGCATCAACGAGAGCGCTATCAAGGTCTCTATCGTGCGTACGCCGCATCAGTATATGTCAGCCGTCGGAACCAAGGAGCTGGACCGCATCCTGAAAGAAGAGTTCGGTATCCAGCCAAAGGATGGTGTGACATGAGAGACTATGATTTTGACCGCAAGGTCTTTGATAATCACTGGGCCTTCCCTTTCACAGCCCTGCAGTACATATTCCTCATCGGCTTCGTCCTGATGTGTATTGCTGTGGCGCTGGGCGCCATGACTGACCTACATATCACAGTCCCAACATTTGTGGTGTGGCTGCTGTGCATTTCGTTTGTGGGATTCCCTATTGTCACCATCGTGAAAGTTGGATACAGCCGGCTGCTTCGCTGGAGTGAGTTGAAAGAGCGTGATGGACGCATCTACTACGACCGTGTGGTACGGGCCGAATATACGGGAATGGGTAGTGTTGAAGAATATCATGTGTACGAAATCCGCAAAGTGATAAGTACAAGAACTACGATGCGACATCTCATCATTGAGGGAGATATTCGCAAAGCGGTTGTGAGCTGGAACAAAACGATGTTGTTCAGCGAAAACATCAGCTCAATGAAAATACCGAGAGCCTATGAGGACATGGACACACTCGAAGCCCTAAAACAGTAAGAACTCGGCGCAGCCGATTTCTGATAGAACCATAAAAACGGAGGAGGATTTTCAAATGAAAAAGATTTTCAAGATTGCACTGGTGGCTGGCGCGGTGTTATGCGTTGGCAAATTGATTCTGGCACTGAAGGAGAGCGCAGACTATGTCCCTGAACGCTGGACTCCTGATTTCAGCGGCGAAGGATATGATGGCTGCGGCAAGAGGAAGGGCGTGTCGCACATCGAAATCGTCGTGAAGGATGCAACCGATGGAGGCACGGATGCACCGGACGAGAATGGCGCCTGCGAGGATTGCGAGGATGCGGACCCTGCGGCACCCTCCACCTGCGGCGAAGCTCCTGACGGGAAGCCGGACGAGCATGATGCGGTGGAGCAGGATGCCCCGCGCAGTAAGAGTAAGCGCTCTGTGAAGAGCAAGGACATGGAGGAGGATAACAATGGCCAGTAAACGATTCGTACAGCACTTTTCTGTAAGCTGCGCTCACGAGCTGTCGGAGGCCATCAACCGCTGGTTGGCAGAGCATCCCGATGTGGATATTGTGAGCCTCAGCTCATACAAAAACTACTCGCGCTTTGCTGCGGACGCCATCATGGAACGTAGAGAGTCCGAGTAAAAGAGAAAACAACTCCAATACAGGAGGTGGTGGCGTGTGCAGGAGGAATTCATTTTCGCGAATCCCCATTGTTACATAGAAGAGCAGCTCTCGAATGGCCGCACGCTCTACTGCTTCAGGGAAAAAGGAACAAACCGCATCGTTATCATCGAAACGCAGAACGAGCAAGAGTCGAAAGACGTGTCTGGTTACATCAGTGAGGCAATTCATATGAGAGATATTTGCCCTGCGTTCTTCACGCCGGAGGATGGCGATGAATATTTAGAGCTTGAAGGTCGTGTAAAGTGGCAGGATAGCACACAGCTCATTCTGCGTTACGATGTATTTTTGAAAATGTACTTGTGAGCAAATCACATTAAGGGTGGCCAAGTGACGGCGATATATCAGACCCAGAGAGGAAATGGTGAAGAAACATGACAAGAAAAGGACTGAAGGATAAAGACATCAAGCGCGTTGTTCTGCCGGATGTGTCCGGAGACGATAACATCATCAATACGCAGTGTGCGAGACCGCTGACGCTGAATGGAGCGTTTTCCGCGCAGATGTATCTGTGGGTGGAGGACGACGGAACCGAGGAAGGTGAACGCCGCATAGAGTTCCACCTGCCGGACGCGGATGGACCTCGTCAGAAGAAGCAGGTCGGCAATGTGGTTACGTTCGAGTTGCCGCAGAAGGCGAAGGATAGGCGCCGGCAGTTCTTTTCTATCATGGATGTCGCTGACAACATTATCACGCGAGAGTCTCTGGACCCCGCCATGCCCCTGAATCTCGGTAACTACGTCCCCTACCGCATTGTGTCAGGTCATGTTTACAAGGAGGACAAGGACGCCATTGTGTATGAGGTGGACGATGCACTGGTCATCTACGGGCTGGACCGTTTTTATCGCTGGCTCTGTATCCCCGTCGGCGTTCTGCTTCAGGAAGCGAGCAAGGCCGGCGCGAAAGAGGATGACTACTACCACATCGTTTACATGGCCGATATCAATGACTTGGATAGTCGTGGTATCCTTGACTATGAGCATATCGGCGGCGTACCCGTGGCGGATACCTACTGTGAGGAGGGCGACGGGATTTTCCACGACCTCGACTCTTTTCTGAACGTTTTCTTCGACGATGTATTTAAGTCCGACACTGAAGATACGGAAACTGAGGAGGACGAATGTCAGAGTGCAGAAGACGATGCCGAAGACGCGCTGACCGAGGAGCTCACCGACACCGACGAATTCATCGCCATCCCCTGCACGCTATGTGTGGAACGCGGGGAGAACGGAGAGAAGCGGGTCATTTTACGCGATGACGACGATGGCACGCCGGTCAGCATATATGACGAAGATGCAGAAGGTGTAACTGTCTTCCCCGATACGTACACGAAAAACAAGGGCCTGTTCACCATGCTGAGTGAGATTTGCGATGAGCGCGATTTGTTTATGCCTGACCTCTTCACCAAAAACGGAGATATTCTCTATGTTGTTTTCACCCCCGAAGAATTCGTGACGGAGATTTTGGATGAGGGCGGAGATACAGTGGAAGCCGTGGAGGTCCGCTACCCCGCCGGAACGGATATCGCGTTCGGCCTCTATACCCGCGAGGAATGGGAACGCGCCAAGGCACGTGGCAAGGCAACTGCGGCAAAAAGCGATGCCGGCAAGGGCAAGTAATAGCATTCGGCGTTGAGAATGGGGGCGATTCCGGAACCCCTGCCGGACGCCCCCTCCCCTACTTGAAGCACGCCCTGCCTGCGCGTCAGGAAAATGTGCAATCATTGCACGCTTTTTTGGAGCTCTGCGTGCAGTATTTTGCTCACCGGCAAGCGGTTGACAAAATAACGAATTGTGGTAGTGTCAAAGTAGATGCACTGCAAAAGTCAAAAAAAAAGAGAAGGAGGAGAGCTTTCTTGAAAACAAAAGGAACAGTATGTCGCCGAATTTTGGCGACCTTCATACTGGCTGCTATGCTCGTGACGAGTTCGGCAGTAACGGCATATGCCGCACCAGAAGGGGCAACAGTTATTGACCTCACAGTTGCTGGAGGTGGCGGCGGGCAGGATAGTTCCGCCTGCGTACTGCATAGCAGCTATGACGACGATGGACATTTCCTCATCTGTGATACGCACACCGGAACAGGGACGTGGAACGGACGAGCACATGAGAACGGGCGTGTGGATTATAAGAAGCACGACATCAAATACTTTGGTGCCGAGCCCAACTGCAACGTCCTGAAGCCGGTCGGTTACTGGTATTGTGCGGATGGATGCGGATACCGGAAGAGCGGACGGCTTGAGCACGTATCCGAAGATGTTTGGCGTGAGTCCGGCAACTCCAGACACTTCAAAGTTTGTTCTGTCTGCTCGAACTGGACAGATGCCGGCTTTCACGTTATCAACGGCGTTCCGGTCAATGAGATGGAGGACCACACGAAGTACGGCAGGGCAACCTGTGAAATTTGCGGGTTGGACATCGACCTTTCCCATCACACAGTTGAGCCTGCATGGGACACAGGCGTTTCGTCCTGTTCCATCTGCGGCGACCACAGGCCCTTCCTGAACACAATGTGGCTGGAAAAAAGCACCATGGACCTTGTCAGTAAGGATTCAGACTACATCGAGTTCCGCATCTACGGAAGCGCGGACAGGATGAGCCTTATGACTGGCACGACAGGCTTCGGCTGGGTATACTATCCCTCGGATGTTTCAGATACCTTTGACATCGGGGTGCCGCAACAAATCGGGTCCGGTGTAGACGCATCCGGCAACACCTATCGCGATTACCGCATTACTCTGTCCTACAAGAACTCAACGGTGGCAACCGCAGGTATAAGCCAAGCGACGTTCGCTTTGTATTATACCTTCGGGTCCAGTACAGCCAACGCAACTGCTGCAGGAAAAGCAGAGGCAGCAAAGTGGACTCCGTCCGTCGGCTGGGGTGTAACACCGACTCTTTTCTTGCTCCGCACATTTACCATGTCCGGTGGCATCTGTACGCCGGTGGGTACGCCGGTCGTGACCTACGATAAGCAGGTGGGCGGCTATGCACAGAATGTGACCATTAAGTCCACATGGTACAGCAAGCGTGCCGGCAGCGCGGAGGTTGCTCTGTTCGACCAGAACGGAACACAGGTCACAGACTGGACTGCTGCAGCACCTTCTGGCGGCGCATGGGAGTATACTTCCGTCATCTCCCCCAACGTCAATCTATCCACCGCGCAAACCTACACCGTGCGCTGCAAGAACTATCTTGGCGGGTACGGCTCCGTTGACTGCGTTATCCAGCCCACTGATATGACCGGCCCCATCCTGAAATCCACCTCTGACCTGACTGCGGACTGGGCAAAAAATAAGGCATACGCAGCAAGGGCACTGGATGAAGGTGTCGGCAATGTAGAAATCTCCTTCGACGGAGATACAGACTACCGGCTGGGCACTGACATTGGCGAGAAGAATTATTCGCGTAACTATGTGTTTACCGGCGACGTCTACACAGAGCAGACTCATACCTTCTACATGAGAGATGCTCTGGGCAATGTGGGAACCGGTGCGCTGAAGGTAAATCGTCTCGATAACACGCCGCCTACCGTCACCAATGTGATTTCCGCTTTGGACGGAACCGGACATCGGGCAAAGTTGACAGCCACGTATCACGACGAACACGCTACACTGGGCGAGGGTTCCGGTGTCGCAGAGTTGGCTGTAAGCAAAGTCAATGATGCATCCTCCCTGACGTGGAAGCACAAAGATGAAGCGATGTTTGTTACGCAGGCCGGTACATACTTCGTGTTCGCTAAGGACGCTGCTGGAAATGTCTCTACAGGGCATCCAGTGGACGTGACCATCAACGACTATGTGGTGAAGGCAACGTTTGTCAGCGGGACAGATGGCCGCGAGCTGCCGGATGAAGTGCGTAATGCGCTGCCGTCAGACCAGACCGGATTGAGCATCGGCGAGACTGTCAATCCTCCCATGAGCGTGGGTACAACTGTGGTGGAGCACCGCAAGTCCATGGAGCTGGGTGAATGGACGCTGGCCGGCTGGGATAAGGACTCCGTGACCGTTACCGGCGATGGACAGTATTTTGTCGGCACATGGACCTTCAAGCCCTATACGGCGATGGTGTCCTATGCATATGTCAGCGGAACGGAAGACCGCGTGCTACCTGCCAGCCTGCAGCCGCCTGCCGACTGCACATACTGCGTGGGCGAGGATGTTACGCCCCGCGTGCCTGAGACAGTGCATGACGAAAAGTACGAGAGCCTGACGCTTGGCACTTGGACACTGACCGGATGGGACAAGTATTTCGCCATTGTTCCCAATGAAGGCGTGACATTCACCGCAACATGGGAGTTCGTCCCTGCCACATCCACCGTCCGCTATCGGTACGAGAGTGCGACAGAGGGACGGGACCTGCCGACAGAACTGAAAGCTGCCAGCGACGCCATCTACAACGTTGGCTCCGACGTGAAGGCACCGGACGTTCTTGGAAATACCTATGAGGAGAAAAATGATGCCGGTCTGAAGCTCGGTACATGGACCATGACCGGGTGGGATAAGGATTCCGCCATCGTGCCCAACGAGGAAGTCATTTTTGTGGGACAGTGGATTTTCCGTCCTGAGGTCGCAACCGTGAACTATAAGTTCAATAGCGGCACCAGCGACAGAGAACTGCCTCTGGAGCTGCAGGAGCTTATGACCTCCGTGGAAAAGAATGTGGGTGATAATGCCGGCATTCTGGACACCATCCCCACCACCTTCGACGAATATAATAACGGGCTGAAAATCGGCACATGGACTCTGACCGGCTGGGACCAGAACGCAGCCATCGTGACGAACAGCGGCGCACAGTTCAATGCCACATGGGAATATAAACAGGACGACTATTCTGTCACCTATGTGTTCGTGGATAAGAACGAGAAGGAGCTGCCTGAGGACATTCTGAAGCTGCTGCCGGCAGCAGTGAAGGGCCTTGAAAATGGGTCTACTGTAAAAACGCCTGAATTGGAAACCAAATCTGTGGGTCGCTGGACCTTCGACGGCTGGGATATTACCGAGGCCGCTATTGCCGATAAGGACGTTGTTGTAACCGGCACTTGGCATTATACGCCGCGCCGCCATTACACCGAGCCGGCACAGCCCACCAAGGTGGAAAGCCCCACCACTGCCGATACAGGTATTGCCCTCTACACTATCTCCAGCGTTTCCAGCGTAGTGGCTTTGGGCGGTATCTCTTTCCTGATTCGTAAACGCAAGGGTAAGAACGACTGAGATGCTTGGCTCACAGCGGGGTACGTTATGATTGGCACACCTAACAATGGCGGCTTCCGCCGGTAAAAAAAAGAATAGGCAGGACCGGGAGTTGTTCCGGCCCTGCCTACTCTCGCATTCAACAGGGCACTCAGGCGCACGGAACACCCCTCGTCTCCGTGGGGTGGACCGTCAGCCAGCAGAGGAAGCAACCCATGTGCCTGAACCCGCCACTTCAGCAAGTTGCCAGCAAGTTGGAACTCCGCCAATAGCAGCAATCCCCCAGCCAAAACCAAGCCATCAGCAAGTTGCCGGCAAGTTAAAATCAACCCCTCCACCGCCGTCCAGAAGAGAGGAGAAAAACATGGAAGAGAGAATAGAAATCACCAGAAAGTACCTTGCCAAGAGAGAGAACCTCCAACTTCACCTGTTCCTGAGTTGTATTGCCCTACTCCTCTGCCTTATCGGGCTGACACTGTTGTACTGCTACAGCAAAGGAAAAGAGTTGTTTGACACCATGCACATGGAAACAGTGGGCGTTGTGTCTGTTGGGCTCGTCATCGCCTTTATTGTACCATTCTGCCTCGGCGCCGCACTCAAAACCGGAGCCAGATACCGCGAAATAATGACAGGCAGGGTGAAAGTAGACAAGCTCAACGTCACGGAAGTAGAAGACCTTGAGAACGACCGCTTTCGCATAACCCTGAGAGCGGACACAGATGAGGCAATTCCTTATGCAGTCTACGGCACGGCCTCAACTATAGAGGATATCTGCGCCGGAGAAAAGGCTTATGTCATTTATGTCGGCAGCGGGTCACACGCGGTTAAGCCTGCGTTAATATGCAATATTGCCAACTTTTTTGTTCCAGAAAACACGCGCTATTTATGACGCATTTGATATTTCCAAAAAATAAGACAAGAACACGAATGTTTGTGCTAATTTTTTCACTGACACTCTTGACATTTTTTATTATCGTGGTATAGTTGTAAGCATAAGGCGCAGAGGCTATTTTAGTGATGAGACCCACTTTCTTTTGCCACTTCACCCCTCCTTTGCTTTTGTTCCGCCGAATGTCAACGTGCTGATTGTTTCACCTCAATCCATCAGCCTTCGGCCTCTGCGCCCACCTCCTCAAAAATCCAATATCGTGTCTTTCTTCAGCCTGCGGTCTACGGCGAAAGGTTTCGTGTATCCCCTTCGCCAGTCCTCTAAGGCAGCCGCAGGCCGTCCTTTCATTTTGGCTCCGGTGGTGCTGCAGAGATGTCTCTCCGCACTTACGGGCGCTCCCCCCCTTGCTCGTGCGAATGGTGAAAACCACGCCACCGGAGTCCACCCCTCAACAAAGGACCGCAGGTTGAAAAAGGACATGATAAGGCTCCATCTTATGGCTCTCGTGAGCTGTGGACGGTAAGGTGGTGTGCTTGTGATGCCCTTGTTCACACTCTTGGAAGAAAGGAGAAGAACATGAAGAGAATCCAGTTTAAGCATATTGTCGTTGGCTGTATGCTGGCCGCCCTGCTTGCGGTCCCCACCATGGCCTTTGCCGCGCCCAGCGCGGACGACGCTGCCGCTTCCGACCCCGCTGTTGTTGAGCAGCAGGATGGTGTGGAAAACGCCGGACTGCCCGAAGCAACCTCCGGCGGAGATAACGTAACTGCGGATGCCCCTGCTGACGGCGAGAATCAGACTACAACGCCTGACAACGCACAGTCCACTGATGGAAACACAGAGCACGACGCGGAAGCACCCGAAGGCGCCGATGCTGATGCTCCCGAAGATGGAGCGCAGAACGCCACTGAGCCGGAGTCCGGCTCCAGCACCCCCGTGTACTACTACATCGTGGGCGGCTGCGTAGTGGCTCTGGGTATCGGCTTTTACATCGCCCTCACTGTGAAGCAGAAGAAGCGGTAAGCCAGCGTAGTTCAGCAATTAAATCGAAGGGCACCAAGGCCGCCGCAACATGAGCGTTTACCCCACAAAGGAAAGACGAGCGTTGCGGCGGCTTTCGCTAAAAAAATGGAGAGATGGCTGAGTGGTCAAAAGCACCGGCCTTGAAAACCGGCGATGTGAAAGCATCCGTGGGTTCGACTCCCACTCTCTCCGCCAAAAAAACAAGTACGGATGGTATAACCGGAATTAACGCCTGTGGAGATGCTTGGTCGTCGCGGAAGCAGGAATACTCTGTTGGCTGGTTTGTTGTGTCAGAGGCGACGACCAGCACTTTGGGAGAACTGAATACCTGTGCAGGGTATAACAGCACCCGGAAATAACAGGGTTGTATACCGGGAAGTGTGTTGCCGCCTGCGTGATGAATGGTATACACCACCCCGAAACAACAGGGTTCTATACCTCAGTTCAGGGCAATGAACACGCGCCCTGTGGTATACACCACCCTGAAATAACAGGGTTCTATACCAAGGTCAAGAGTATCGAAAGGTATACAGCACCCAGAGACGCAACGCGGCGCACACTAAGCTGGAAAATGCTCTAATTTGAAAGGGGTAAAGTCATGGAAAAGAAAGAAACAAGAGACGGTCTACGTTATCTGTCCGGCTACAGCTACATTCACAACAGAGTGTATTCGAGGTTTGGTCCGGATGATGATGGCGCGACAATGCAGTATACAGACCAAGACGGTTTGGCTTACGACCTCATAGACGACGATGGCGACGACGCCTATTTCGCCGAAATGCTCGACTCCATGCTGGGCAGTCGTCTTGCACAGAAAGAGATAGTGAAGCGTTATTCCCACACACTGAAAAGACTTCGGCAGAAGGGATATTGCCATGAAAAGTCTATAGCCGAGTTCAGAGAATCGTTCTCTCGCGGCTCGGAATATGCCATTGATGCGGCATCCACATGGAGCACCATCATGCTGCTGGGCGACAATAAAGAGCTGACTATCACGGATGAGATGTGGTACACGGCTTTTGACAAGCTACTCATCCTCAAGGACCGCAAGCTATTGCGTGAGCAAGACCGGTCCATCATCCCATTCTGCATTGACCACATGGCCGAGCTCTATATGCTTATGGACGACGCCATCGCGCAGGCGGTGGCAGAGATGCGTTTCGATGATGCGATGCACAGCCTTTGTCGTAAACAGCACCTGTTCACAAAGGATGAATGCCGTCAGCTCACACAGAAGACCTGCGAAAAGCTCACCGAGGAGATAAACGACTTCTACGCTGAACAGCGTAAGGAGTTCGAGGCTGGAAAAGCCACGATAGAGTTCCTGTCGAGCGAAGGCGAACGGCTGGTAAAAGAGCTGTCGGCACTCAGGCGCGAGAACAAGGCGCTGGAGAAGGAGTGCTACCAGCTCCGCAAGGAAAACGGTACGCTTGGTGAGGAGCTGGCGCGTGTGGCCGCGCTGGGCCTTGAAGAGACCTCTCCCCTGCCTGACACAGATACAGAGGATGACCTGCTGGATTCCTATGTGGTTGACGATGCGGATGTCAACGAGCCGGAGGAGCTGCCCGAACTGCCTGACACCGGCATCATGTTTGTTGGCGGGCATCCAAACTTCCTCAAGAAACTCCGCGAGGTATACCCCGACTGGTCATATATCACAAAAGAAAACGTGCCTGAGCGATTGAGACAGTACAGCAAGCAGAAGATGTGTTTCATTTACACCGCCCATACCAGCCATCCTATCTACTGGGGTGTTATCAACGCCCTTAGGAACTGCGACACTCCGTATAGCTACATAAAGGGAACGAACCTTGACCGCGTTATTACGGAGATGAGACAGGACTATGCCGAAGCATACAAAAACAATAAGGGGGATGAAAGACATGATTGAGCTGCTTTCTACTGAGACTAAGCCGGTCTACATCGGCTATAACAAACTGGCTGCTGATGTTGCAGAGGCGACCACAGATGCGTTGACCGGTGCGGACTACATTGCGCTGCAGGCCACCATCAAGTACCTTTGGTTCATGGTTATCCTGCTGGCGGTCGTCGCACTGCTCGCATTGGTGGTGGCGGTCATCGCCAAAGAACGCGCAGACAGGCTGGACAGGCAACTCAACGGAACACGGCGTGGCTTTGAAAGCCTCATCGACGACTTTGAGGATAATTACGATGACGACGGATATGGTGATGACGATGATGATGAGGAGGAGGATGGTGGCTGTGATTACTGATGTAGCTGTTTGCGTCCTGTCGCTGGTGAAAGCCTTCGGTGCCGTGTTCTTCCTGCTTTGCCTTCTCTGCGTTATCGTTTTATCCATCTTTGCACTGGTGGACAGACACAGCCGGTACAAGGCCACGGGGAAGCTCATGGGTAAGGTCGGCGAACTGACGGGTATGCCTACGGACGACATTGAGGTGGAGCAAAGCCGAGAGGACTACGGCCCTATGGTGTTGAGCCTTGTCGCTCTCCCCGCCATGCTGCTGGCTGCCTCCGGAATGCTGTATCTTATTCTTTCCCTGTTGGGTTCTTTTGGAAGCTGATTATCACAGGGAGAAGAGAAAGCGGATATTTTGCATTAGAGGATTTCGATGGTAAAAAAGTCCATACAATAGTTGAGTCTGCTACAAGTTACTTAATTGAAAGGAGGACGGCTGTTTCCTCCCGTGGCTAAAGACACGGGTCTCCACAGCCAACTGGCTAATGAACTTAAAGGAATGGACCGGCGCAAAAGTCGCGTCTTTGATTCTGCTGGTGGTGACAGCAGCCATTGCGTTAGCTCTTGCCGCCGTTGTTCTCTATGTAGGGTTCGGCGGCGGAAATATAGCAGACTTGTCTGCCATGAGCTTGGACGATATCCTCGACCTGTACGGCAGCCTTTTCGCCGGGGAGGTTGGGAAAGGACTTTCCATTTTTGGCTGGGTTTGTGTCGTGTTGGCGGCTATCTGCGTACTGGGTGTACTTCGGCGATTCTGTCCGTATTTTTACAACAGCATGAAGGTCGTCCGTGGCTGGATGTCTTACTCCACGCTGAAGAAGACTCTTCGTACAGAGGTGTTCTCCGAGCCGGTAGAATTCCGCGATATGTTGGGTGGCGAGTTCGGTGTGCTGGTTTCCTCTTCTGAAAACTGGGCGAGCGAAAGCAATGCCACATGGGTCTGCTTCTTCACAAAAGGTGAGCTGACCCTGTCGGAAAATAACGCCGCCTGCCGTCCTGTCTGTATCCCATCACGCTTTGTTCGATACCTTAACTTGATGCCTATGAAGGTCTCTGATGGGCAGCTTAAAATGTATCGCCCCATTACGGCCTTCGCGCTGGTACTCTTCGATGGACGCACCATCACGGTCGGGTTCGCTACGCCGGAAGAGGTATCGTCCTTGAAGTGGGCGGTGATGTCCATGCTGCCTAATGCAGAATGCGTGGAAGATGGCAGCATTGACCGCAAAGCGTGCCGAAAGCTGGGTTGGGACTTTAAGAAAAAGTACAGCTTCCGCATTGGAGCGTTCCGCCGTGATTTCCTCGACTAATTCCCTTTCGCGTTTTTCATTGCCAATAGAATTGGCAATTTTAATATATATATAAAAGTCAAAACACAGAAAGGAGAAAAAGATTATGAACACAACAAATAATCTGGTCCACGTCATCTCCATTGATGATGGCGGCGGCGTGGTGGTCTCGGAGGAAAAGACCGTGCTTGTCCGCGAGCTGGTACGGCACTATACCCCTACGTGGCAGGGCAAGGCGGATGCCTGCCGGAACACGGGGACTCATTACAGCGTACTGCAGGACGTGTCCGCGCTGCTGAACTCCCTCGGTGTGGAGCACTGTGTCTTTGTGGATACGTCCGACCTCGTGGTCTTAGGTCCCGCCTACGCGCAGGATGCAGAGTCCTACGGCGATGCTCCCGACCCCTATGATGCTGTGCCGCCTGAGGACCCTGCCGAAAGTGACGGCTTGGAAGGCGGTGGTGAGGTATGAGACCCTACAGCCCCAGACCCATTGACTCGCTCCCGCGCAACTATGACACAACGCCGTGGAGCTACCGCGTAATTGATGATGTCTACGTGGAACTGGCAAATGCCATCGTCAAGCAGGCGGCTGCTGACTATATGGCCGCTCTCAGGGCGATGGTGCGGAAAGACCCGTTGGACACAGGCTATCTCTCCGCTCTGAAAAAGAAGCAGGACGCAGAGAGGTTCTTCTACTCCAGTTGGTATATGGAACTGACCGCATACGACCCCAAAACGCTCGTTATTCAGCTTCGCGCAACGGTAAAGGTAGACCTGATGGAGCGTGAGCGCGAGCAGCGGCGGAGAACCGCATAATCCCATTTATTTTCATACATTCTTTTTTCAAAAAATCCACCCCTCGAAAGGAGGACACCCTCTATGGAAACAAAAGCCAACGTCAGCAGCATTCCCACCCGCGAGAAGGTCTACAACTACATCTGTGAGTTCATAAGCGAACATCATGTATCTCCGTCTGTCAGAGATATCGCATCTGGCGTTGGCTTAAATTCCACCTCCAGCGTGGCATTGCACCTGAAAAGGCTGGAGGAGGATGGGCGTATTACCCATCTCAAGGGCACGAGCAGGAGTCTTATCATCGTGGGCACAGCTACTCCGGTAGTAGCAGATACATCCGACGATGACCGGACGAGCCGCCCCTCTTATATGCCTCCTGTTGGCCACTGGGAATTTGTCAACGACTACGAGGCGCGGTGTACCCATTGCGGCAAGGAATCGTACATCGACCACAATGAACCCCATGATTTCTGCCCCAAGTGTGGGGCGGAAATGCAGTAACAATTTCAGGCACGGGAGCGATGGCTCGACCTTGCCCCGAAGCTGGTAGCCCGCCGGAGGTGGCACCGGCATAGAAGATGCCGGAGAGCCCGATACCGGCTCTACATATGAGGGCTATTTAAGGTCTCAAAATCTTAAATAGCCTTCCCTGAAGAATTCCCATTAGTACGGACGGTATAACCGGAATTAACGCCTGTGGAGATGCATGGTCGTCGTGGAAGCAGGAATACTCTGTTGGCTGGTCTTCACGTGAGAGGTGACGACCAGCACTTTGGGGAACTGAATACCTATTCCGGGTATACACCACCCAGAAATAACAGGGTTGTATACCATTCCCACCCGCCCATGCAAATAGGTGTATCGGGCCCCGAAATAACAGGGTTTATACTTGGAATTTCATTCGCAAATTACAATCGGGGAGGCGGGTCTTTTGATATACAGCGGTGACGCGCTTGCAGTCCTGAGACAACTGAATAGCGAGAGCGTGCAGTGCTGTGTCACGTCTCCGCCTTATTTCCAGCTCCGAGACTACGGAGTTGACGGACAAATCGGGCTGGAAGATACGCCGGAGGAGTTCATTGCGAAGCTGGTGGAGGTCTTCCACGAAGTGAAGCGAGTCCTGAAGCCGGATGGCACGCTGTGGGTCAACATTGCCGACAGCTACGCAGGAAGCGGAAAGGGTCGCAACACGGACGGGCGTCATTCGGATGCCGGCGGGAAGAACTCGAAGCAGAGCACCAACACGGGTGCTGTCATGGGGCGCCTGAAAAAGACCGTCACCAGCGAGGACGCCAAGCCTAAGGACTTGCTGGGTATCCCTTGGATGCTCGCCTTTGCGCTGAGAGCGGATGGTTGGTATCTGAGAAGCGATATCCTGTGGAAAAAGACGAATCCCATACCAGAAAGCGTGAAAGACCGCCCCACACGCTGCCATGAATACATATTCCTACTCAGTAAGTCACGGACTTACTACTACGACTACGAAGCCGTTATGGAAGATGCCGTTGGCTACAATAACGCCGAGGTAGCGGGAAGCGAAGGCACGCTTCGGCTCAACACAAGGCGGCGTAAAGGTAATGCGAAATCATTCCGTGGCGGCGGTGCCTATACCAATAACCGCAGTTTTGACAACAGTGCTGTGGTGGAACGGGAGACACACGGAAACGTCGAGAATAAAACCGGCAAAAGAAACCTCCGTGATGTCTGGTCCGTTGCCACGCAGGGAACAAAAGAAGCTCATTTTGCGACATTCCCTGAGAAACTCATTGAGCCTTGTATCCTTGCAGGGACAAAAGCTGGTGATGTAGTTCTCGACCCGTTCGCAGGGAGTGGAACGACGGGCATTGTAGCTCACCGATATGGACGTGAGTTCATCGGAATCGAACTTAACGAGGAGTATGCCGAGCTTGCACGGCGTCGCATTAGCGATGTCCAGATGCGGCTGGTGCTCTGAAAAGATTGAGTACGGATGGTATAACCGGAATTAACGCCTGTGGAGATGCATGGTCGTCGTGGAAGCAGGAATACTCTGTTGGCTGGTTTGTTGGGTCAGAGGCGACGACCAGCACTTTGGGGAACTGAATATGCCTGTGTTGGGTATATAAGGTCCTGAAATAGCAGGGTTGTATACCACCGCCCCCGTCAGAGGTATACACCACCCCGAAATAGCAGGGTTGTATACCAGAAACGGCCTCCTTTTGACGAGAAGGGTGAGTATACACCGCCCAGAAATAACAGGGTTGTATACCCCGCCGCATTGTACTTGCCAATATTGCACCGGTATACACCACCAAGAAATAACAGGGTTGTATACCGTTGGGCTCTATGTTACCATTGTAGAAATGGAAAAGATAATGTGCAATCATTGCACACTTTTTCTAAAAACGTAAGCGAAAAACTCGGTAATTCATTGCCGAGTAGTTCACACAAAGGGTGGGAGATTCTGGAAAAATGAAAGGACGAAAAAATGGAAAATCAGCGCAACGTAACAATCATATTCAATCCACACCTGTCCGATAAAAGCCCCCACAAAGACGAAAGCCGCCCTCTCCCTGTTTGCGTAACAGTCAGCTTCACCAATCTGCCGACAAACCTATCTGGAGAAACTCTTATGCGGACGTTTGCCGGCCACTTGCAACGCTCGTGGGAAAGTGCTGTGTCCGATACCAGAAGCGGAAAGCGCAGCGGAATCAGTCCGGATAATGTGTCCGCAGTTGCTGCCGCACTGGTCACATCAGAGTATGGTGGCGAAGCATTCGTTATCTTCTCACCATCGGTTATGACTCTCGATTTCACTTTGTAAGGAGGAATTTTGAAGATGAGGTATGTGATTTTGAATGACGCGATGTGCGACAAGCGCATCAAAAAGCTCGGAGCAGAAGTGGCATATTTTTCCAAGGAAAAGCTGGATAAGATGTATCCACCTAATGCGGCGGATACATATTCCGTCGTAGGATACACAGCACTGGATAAGGCGGATAATGAACGGAACAGAAACCAAGAATTTACCGTTACAGTCGGCGAAGGAGAAACCTCCTTCGATGCCGTCGTCCAGAAAAGCTATCATCACTTGCTGTATAAAAACGATGGATACGCCTGCCTTGGTGCCAATAAGTATGTCGTCATCTTGAAACGTCGGCTGCTGCCTGTCATCCTTCTGTGTCTGGCGCCGCTTGTCGTTATTGGGGCGCTGGTATATACGCTGAGGGCAGCTGAGGACACGAAGCCGAATGTCCCCGCGCCTGAGGACTCCCCCAACGTAACGGTTGTGGAGGATGAGCGCTCCCAAGAGGAGCCGGAACGAAGCGAGGAAATCTCGCTTATTTATACGGATAATGCAAAAATTGAGTTGTCCACAGGGAAAATCACCATGTATTTCAAAAACCCCAGCACGTGCAGCCATGACGTAATTCTGGAGCTGTATGTCCTGTCCGGTGAAGAGAGTGTAAAAATCGCCACATCTGACCTTATCATCGCTGGACAAGATTTGACTACGATGAAGATGGAAACCACCGCGACAAAGCTGAGTGAAGGAAACTATACCGGGATGTATCGGCTTTTGTTCTTCGAACCGGGTGAAAAAACAACCGACCCTCCCGCGCAGGAAAGCAAAATCACCGACGTCGATATTGTCGTAACGAAGTAAACCTCGGAGGCACGAGCACATATGGCACAGACCCTTGTCAATGGCACAGCAAAAACAAACACCATAAACGCAAAAGAACTATACAGCAGCGAAGCAGGAGCTTGCGAAGCTGCACGCGAACCCGCGTCCAAGGGTAGCGATACCACCCTGTCGAAAAACGCCGCAGAGAGCCTCACGCGGGCTTTTATGGAGGTTTTCGATTCCGCTGGAAACGGAGGCGCCCTGTGAGCGTGCGAATGATTCCTTCTTTGACCGAGGACGGTGATATGCGGTTCGATGTCTTCGAGCATCCGAAGATGACGATTGTGGGCCGTTTTTTTGTAAATCCCACAATGGATGAGGTTTCCATGGTAGCAAACGGCGCCTTTTGTACGCGGGAGATGGTGATATCGAAGCAGAAGCGCAGCTATTTTGCGGCGAGAAAAGATAATCGGAGCAGTATATCCGAACCCTACTCGGTGTTGCTGGAGATGATGCCTGTTGCTCGTATCTACACGAGTAAAATTGAGTTGGAACAGACACCATTCAACATTCTGATTGCGGACTACTGCGGGGATGTGTTTCGTGCCTATCCTGTGGGATTGGGAAATGCCGGCGTAAAGATTCCGGTGTTTCTGGAGCGTGAGAACGGTGAAATTCCCACGGCGCTCATTGAGAAGCCATACACACGTGATACTACGCTGCAGGAATATGCGGTCACGGGCGGTAATAGGGCGTATGAGGCGTTTGCCATCACTATGGCACTGTATGACTTCATGCTCATTCGCTCCGGTGTTGCCGGACTTCACGCAGAAGGCAGCACGTTCACGGCGGCACCGCAGCTTACGGGCAAGTATGACGACTGGGTTCGGATTACTCAGGAGTATTGGGGAGCAACAGGCTGATGTAGGCTATTACAAACTTTATTGTTTGGGTATGCAAGGAGAATTATTTACTTTGCAGACGGGAGTGTGAGCGTTGGAAATCTACAGGTCTTGCAAACTGCAGCACGGAAGGCATCTTCGATGGTACGCAGAATGGCAAGACTGGGCCTACGGTGTACGTGGCATCCACCGATGTGAAGGATAACCTTGCGAGCAGCAACGACCTGCAGGAAAACACCGATGAGATGTGGGACAACAACCTCAACCCGTCGCAAATCATCGTGAACGCCTCTGCCGGTCGTAGCAACAGCACGAGGGTGATGATGCTGATTCCGAGACCTTTGATTGAGTATTCTGTGTCGGCATAAAACGAGGCGGGGAGTTTTACTCCCCGCCTTGAAAAAACTCACGCACCGTTCAATATCTGCAAAAGGAGGGAAAGTCATGGATGGGTATAAACAAAACTCACTCAAGACTGCTTTTGGGCTGGAGCCTATAAGCCCCATTGAACAATTCTATAAGAGCCCATGTGCAGAAACATTATCTGATATTCCGAAGAGCGTCCAAACTGAAGAAATGGTTTTTCTGGCATTGAACGGCGAGACAACACAGGAACCAGTGCTTAAAAATGTGGCTAAGAGATTGCTTACTCAGCACGTATGCGAAGAAGCAGTATCTCATGCTGTTACAAATTTCATTTATGTTCCGGACACCTACAAAACGGAAAGAATGTGTCTTTATGTAATTGATGTTCCGCACGAAAAGTATCGGGCCTTTTCTCCGTATCTCCTTATACGTTATGTCCCTGAAAAATATCTGGCAGGGCCAAATGGGAAAGAGTTTTTCAAACGAGCGGTTCGTGCGAACAATTCGGCACTCGTGTATGTCCCAACGGAGTACATCACCGGCGAGTTGTTTGAAGATTCGACGGACTCTATGGGCTCGGCTGAAACTAAGGAACACATTTCTGTTGCTGGTGCTGAAGATGTATGTTATTCTGTTATTGGAAGGGGTGATTTCATGTCCAAGCACAACAATAAGCTCAAAGAGCACTTTGGGTTCATTCCCATCAATCCGACCGAGGATTTTTATGAGCACCCCTGTGCGGGAACGCTCTCGAATATACCAAAGGCAGTTCAGACGGAGGAGATGGTTCTCCTTGCGCTTGAAGATAAAGAACAATATGGCGCTCCTGCTTTGAAGTACGTGGCAAGGAAACTGAAAACTACCGAGATATGCGATAAGGCTGTGTCGGTGAATGTCTTTAACTTCCTTTACACACCGGAAGAATACAGAACACCGGAAAGATGCCTTGCGGCGGCAAGCAGAGATAGGCATGGATTCACCGGTGAAAGAGCTATTCTCTCCGCTGTTCCGGAGGATGTGCTGAAGGGTCCGCACGGAAACGAGATATGTAAAGCGGCTGTGGCCGCGAAATGGGAATCCATTCAGTATGTGCCAAAGGAATACATCACGGCGTATATGCTTATGAGCGCTGCAGAAGCGATTCCTGCTGGAGATAACCTCTATGATGTCTCATACTACTTCCCTCGCGCAAAGCTCATTAAGACGCTCTGTGCTGCGATTATGAAGCGAACCGGCAAAGGATACGATTCCTTGCCTCCACGTTTCAAGAAAGATAAGGACGTAATTGATGCGGCCATATCCAGCTATCCAGATGTTGTGATGAAGCTGGCAGATGAGAAACTCACAGAGGAGCGTTTTCGCCGAGCACTGGAGCTGGACGATACTCTCTTCCGCCGGCTACCGGATGAAATTTTGGACCGTTTCGGGATTGAGCATCCTACGAATGAGGCTCAGGCGAAGGATGCGGCTTCTTCCCTGCCGGAAATCCGTGCCGTTGAGTCGGAGCTGCCGGAGGTATCCGGAACTGCCATGGCGACGACCACCTCCGCCCTTCCTGTTCTCTATGACCTCACCGCCGGTGACAACGTTCCGAACGCCGGGAAGTTCTTTTACATCACCGACCTGCATCTCGAATCCCAACTTGGCTTGACCGGCATGACTGTTGATGAAATCAAGGGCAAGGTGGCTCAAAAGGTAGATGAGATGCTGTCTGGAATCAGCAAAGAGAACATGGCAGATGGTGTCCTGCTCATCGGCGGCGATGTGGCCGACAGCGAGGAGGTCGCCAGAATCTTTTATGATGCGATTCTTTTCCACTTCCATGGTCCTATCATTTTTGTCCTTGGAAATCACGAGCTGTGGGATGGATGCACCTACGCAAATGGCGAATCTCGTCGAAAGCGGTCAATAGATGAAGTCGTAGGCTCTTACAAAGAATTTAACAAAACTACGTTCGGCTTTGAGGCGAAGCTGTATTGCCTCGAAAATGAGGCTCTGGTCTGTTTCAAAAACTCAATGTATCGGAACTCTGACAAATTCGGTGTTGGCCGCAAGACAGCAGGAATGCCTCGTGGTGGTCTCTGTGTTCTCACAGAGGAAATGCTTCTGAACACCAGTACCGACGACCTGCAGGAGTTCTTCGATGAATGCTCTATGATTGTTCTCGGCGGACTTGGATTCTGTGGACTCAATCCGCGCTACAACGCTGATACGGGTCTTTTCCGAGATAGAGTGTCCCGCGAGGAGGACATCGAGCGTTCCAAACGATTCAGGGCCGTATATGACAGGTTTATGTCCTGTGCCAGTGACAAGCGTGTAGTTGTTCTCACCCACACACAGATGGAGGACTGGACGACGGATGCCCCCAATAAGGGCTGGGTCTATGTGAATGGACATACGCATCAGAATGGACTGGTGAAGACAGAGGACGGAATTACCGTACTCTATGATAATCAGGTCGGCTACAAGCCAAAGATGTGGCACCTCAATCAGTTTTCACTGGAGAGGTATTATGACCCATTTGAATCTTGGGAAGATGGCATCTACCAAATAACACCACAGCAGTATATGGATTTCAATGCTGGTCGCGGCATTCAGATGGATTATTTCCGGCAGCAGGGAAACATTTACGCACTGAAGCAAAAGGGCGTCTATATGTTTATGCTGCAATATGGCCTTGGACTATATTTGCTGCGTGGCGGCCAGAAGCTCAACGTATTTCATGGGTTGGAATACTACGTTGCCAATATGGAAAAGTATGTTGAAAGGATTCAGATGGCATTCAAGCCGTACCGCAATGCACTCGATAAGATTGCTGCGGAAGTGAAGCGGTTTGGCGGTTCTGGATATGTGCATGGAAGTATCGTAGATATCGACTTCTATAATCACATTTATCTCGACCCCTTCGATGGCTGCCTCATGCCATACTTTGCTCTTGATGTAACTGACCGCAGGGAGTTCCGTTCCGTACAGGAGCTGCTGGAGTCATCCCCGATTCCCGCGCTGGGCAGCGATGGAAAGCCGCTGTTGTCCGCCTACACGAAACGGCTGGACGCTGGCGGAGTGTCTATCCTCGCGCCTACTGTCAAGGAGGATGCTTTGGCCGTGGTGCCGATGGAGGTACTGGACGAGAAGAACTTCTATGCACCGTCCCGTGCCATGAAGTCTATCCAGTATTTGCTGGACAAGGGTGTTGTGCGGGTATGGAATGATGCAGTTCTTTCGATACCCGATAGGAATTCACTGAAAGATGAAATCCCCGCCGCAAGTCCACTCCGTGAGGGGTGGGAGGAGTCAAGGAGACTCAACGGGAGGCAGAGTGAAATTGAGTGAGTAAGTGTTATGTAGTAATTCATTGCGATAACAGATTTAATTAAGTTTTGAAACAGTTCGAAAAGTGATTGACACTTTCAGAAAAAAAGCATATACTATGTATGGAAGTAGCAATGCTTCTCAGTGTGAGAGCACTGTAAAAAGTTGTGCTGGATATGGGACAGGGTAAACACCCATAACTGTTGGCATCTTAACTGGATGTCGTGGCTGGCAACGAGCAGCAACTGTTGTAGTCCACGCAAGGGACTTAAACTACTTGCGCCAACAGATGTTCCGCTGAGGAATGTCACGGCTGACAACCAGCAGAAAACTCTCAACCAAAAAGTAAGGGAGGAGTGAAACCCACTCCTCCCTATTTTTTAGACGTAAATGTCGAATGGAGGGCTATTTGAGATTTGATGTGGGAAAGCCACAAAAAAGTCTAATAGCCACAGCCACAGCGACGTATGTAAGTCCCTCAGGTAGCGGCGACGGATGCACCTGCGGGTTTTCCCAGCTCGCAGCTCTGCCAAGCATACGCCGAGGTAAGGGAGACACTACCGCCTCCTCTGGAGGTGAGACACTACTGAAAGGAGATGAGCGCACATGACAATGGTCTATGTGCAAAACAAAGACGGTAAACCTTTGATGCCGACAACTCGCTATTGCTATGTGCGCCTTCTCCTGAAGGAGAAAAAAGCACGAGTTGTTTGCACTACCCCGTTTACCATCCAGTTGAACTATGACACCCCTGACATCACCCAAGACCTGATTCTTGGCATCGACCCCGGCAGGACGAATATCGGCGTTGCTGTTGTCAAAGAAGACGGCCAGTGCGTGTTCTCCGCACATCTGGAGACTCGCAACAAGGAAGTACCTCTCTTGATGAAGAAGCGTGCCGCATTTCGTAGGCAGCATCGTACACAGGACCGGCGTAGGAAGCGCCAGCGCCGTGCGATAGCTGCTGGGACTACCGTGGAAAGCAACACTATCGAGAGACTGCTCCCCGGCTACGAGAAGCCCGTTGTGTGTCATTACATCCGCAACGAGGAGGCGCGGTTTAATAACCGCAGCCGCCCTCAAGGATGGTTGACGCCTACGGCAAATCACCTGCTGCAGGCCCACATTAACCTGATTGCGAAGATTGCAAAGTTTCTACCCATCACAAAGGTGGTAGTGGAGCTGAACCGTTTTGCTTTCATGGCGATGGATAATCCCAATATCCATCGGTGGGAATACCAGCAGGGTCCGCTGTACGGACTTGGTTCCGTGGATGATGCGGTATACGCACAGCAGGACGGACATTGCCTGTTCTGTAAGAAGCCCATTGACCATTATCACCATGTCGTCCCACGCCATAAGGGTGGGAGCGAGACGCTGGCTAACCGGTGTGGGCTTTGTGAGAAGCATCACGCCCTCGTCCACAAGGACAAGGCGTGGGCGGAGAAACTGGTCACACGCAAGGGCGGTATGAATAAAAAGTACCACGCCCTGAGCGTGTTGAATCAGATTATCCCGTTTCTGATGGAGTACCTCGGAAGAGAGACTCCCTACGATGTCTATGCCACGGATGGTAAGTCCACCAAGGGCTTCCGCATTGCCAAGAATGTGCCGAAGGAACACTATACGGATGCCTACTGTATCGCCTGTTCCATTTTGGATGCGAATACGAAGGTTTCCACACCTGCCGAACCCTTTGAGCTGAAGCAGTTCCGCCGGCACGACCGGCAGGCCTGCATCCGCCAAATGGTTGACCGGAAGTACCTTCTGGACGGCAAGGTCGTTGCAGCAAACCGGCATAAGGCCATTGAGCAAAGGTCCGATAGTCTTGAGGAGTTCCGCGAGGCTTACGGCGACGCTGCGGTATCGCAGCTCACCGTAAGGCTCCACTCGCCCCAGTACAAGGACATGGCTCGTATCATGCCGGGTGCGGTGATGGATTTTGATGGGATTGTTGGGGTCTTTCAGGGGTCAGAAGGCTTTCATAACGGTAAACCGGACTACTATAAATCTACGAAAGGAGCAAAGGTTTTAACGAAGAGATGTGCGCTTCTCGCACAGAACGCAGGCATGGTTTTCATCCCTGCCTGAAAACAAAGTTTTGTGGGAAAACACATCAAATCTTAAACACCCCGAATGGAGAAGGTTTATGGCAAACAAAGCGGACAAAAAAGCGCTTGTAAGAAACCAGATTATTACGGCCTCTAATGTATATAGTAACGGACTTGCTGGCAAGATGTTCTTATATGTGTTTGGTGACGAGTATTTTGAAGTCGTTTTTAAGACAGACCGATTCATGCACTTAACTGGTGTCAACTCTATTTTGAACGCACAGTCTTTTTATAACATGGCAAGGTCTTCTAAATTGACAACGGCGCAGTTTTATTTTGACAGTCAGCACTCTTTCACCAGTGCAAAAAACAAATTACTCTGCCTACTTATGCTTCCCTCCCTTACCAATAGTCTTGTATGCGTTGTAAAAGACTTTCAGACATTAACACTGACATACAAAATTGGCGTAACCAATCTCGATTTTACCATTGGCTTAGAGGCGTTTGCTGATAAAAACGGGAATCTCGTTAAAGACCGCTATGTTCCGAGGACTCTGCGTGTCAAGGATAAGGCTATTGAAAACAGCCGCGACGCAGAATTTGTCGATTTTATTCTTTCCAAAGACGCGGCAGTAAGTAAATATGATAATGTGACATTTCAGGATGCAACGAAAGTTTTCCCTGAGTCTATCAAGCATATGCTTGCCCAGAGTCTTTTGGAAAATTCGTCATTTAATCGTACTTAACAATAAGAAGGACACCCGCCATGGGTGGCCTTCTTGTTTTCATATTGGAGGTTTTTCATGGCATTCGGCATCCTCTTTCACGGGCGGGTTCTTGCTGCAAAAACCATATTTGTTGTAAGTACACGCCTTCATATCGCAGCGCTCACCACCAGATTCAGAGAGCTGGATGGCGAAGCCAAGTCCATCATCAAAAGCCTGCTGGCGGTCGTGGTAAAGGTAGCTGGTATGCCCGCCGGACTGACGGACGATGTATACCCATTTACCACCAACCTTATATGCTCGATGGCAGTCGTTCCACCAAATACTCAACTCAGTCTTGGTATTCCCTGTTCTCACGGTTCCTGTCCGTGGGTTGATTAAGTACCACACAGCATCCACTCTCCCCTCTCTCAGAATCTTAGCATACAGAACGGAATCTGGAAAGAGTTTTCCATGAAATATTTTGATGAAGCACAGTTGCTGCACGAAAAGGCAGGTTACGGAGGGTGGATTCTGCACGGAACGGCGGGTTCGTGGCTGGGAGCCGTTCTGGGCGGTCCTGTGAGGGCGCTGGGGCGGGCGGACAGGTCAGGTAGAGGAACGTGGCCGCCGTGCGATAAGACGACTACTCGTGCGCCTGAGGGGTTATGCAGGTCAGCAATCCTACGCTTTTTTAACAAGAAACGATTCAAGCGTGAAAGTAGCTCCGCTTATGTTTGCAAGACTTATGTCAGTATATTATTATAATAAAGAAATTTTTTCGAGATGTGTGTTAGATTTGAGTCCAAAAGTTGTGTATATAGAAAAGAGGAAAATTGGAAAGAAGTGAATATTATGGAAGATGCAAGGATAGTTCAGTTGTATTGGGATAGGGATGAACAAGCAATCCCTGTTACTGCCGATAAATACGGCAGCTACTGCACTTCGATTGCTCAGAACATACTGGGTAACTATGAGGACGCAGAAGAATGTGTCAATGATACGTATTTACACGCATGGAACTCTATGCCTCCAAAACGGCCAAGCACTCTATCTACATTCCTTGGTAAAATCACAAGAAATCTGTCTTTGAACAAGTATAAACATAACACCGCTGACAAACGTGGTGGTGGAGAATTGCCCTTGGTTTTGGATGAGCTCTCCGAGCTGGTATCCGGTAATAATGGCGTTGAGCAAGAGATTTCCCATAAGGAGCTCGTAAAGGCCATCAACGCATTTATGAATACGCTTTCTTTGGAGAAACGAAGTATTTTTATTTGCCGATATTGGTATGCTGACAGCATTTCTGTGATTGCGGGAATGCACGGCATGAATGAGGGTTCCGTATCAGTGATACTTAACCGCCTTCGCTCCAAATTACATGAATTTCTTACGGAAAGAGGCTTTGAACTATGACAACTGAAGAATTGTATGAAATACTTGGCGACATCGACGAAAGGTGCGTGAAAGAGGCAAGAGAATATCGCACCTCCAAAAAACGCATCTGGCGTAAATGGGGTGCTATAGCTGCCTGTTTGTGTCTTTTAGTTGTTGGTGCAGTTGTTTCTATCAGATTGTTAAGAGAGATAACCACACATCCAAATGATATTCACGGTTCAATCGTTATACCATCGGAAAATAATAACAGCGTATCCGATGAACACGAAATAACAACTAACCCCGCCACAGATACGGATATAGCATCATCGGAAGATGGAAACGTTACTCAAGATAAGATAATTCGAATTTTGATAAATGTAGTCAAACAGCCTATATCTTCAGATATTGATGTGCAACTCACTTCTCTCAATGAGCAAACCTCTAATTCGTGGTCATCTGTAATAGAAGACTTCCATAAGTTTACTGGCATCACGTATGAAGACTTTACTGGCAAAATCCCTGATAACCTTGAACAATGTGACTTCTACTCAGTATCTTCTCGTGAGTATAGCGAATCAGGCTCACTCGGAGAGTATACTCTTCACGACTATGTTTTTACCTATCAAGCCCAAAACGGTGGGAGTGCTAAAATAGCAATCTGCTCTTTTGCAGCCCCGCTTAGAGATTGTCTAATCTTCTGTGATAATCCAGAGAAGTCCGAAATCAATGGCATTTCAATGGAGATATATGACTATCAGAACACTTTTTTGGTACAGTTTTTCTGTAATGGAATATACTACGATATTGAAATGAGAAACATGACTCAGGATGGATTGGTGGAGTTGCTAACTTGCATCATTGGTTAATAAATTCGGATGGTTGTCCATTGTGAACAATGGTCCTTACATAAGGGAAATTGAGTTTATGAGAAAGGAGAGGCTTATAGCAGCGTGTGCTTTTTATCCTGCAGGGACCAGTTCCTCTGACAGTAGTGTCCGTCCGATTTAGCAAAATAAGAGTAGTGTAATTGGGGGAGGTGATTATTATAGAACATAGAAGCATATCCGTTTTCTGTATGTTGGCAGCTATAATTCTTATCGCTATCACAGGATGTGGTGTATTCGATAATTCCAGTCAAGATGTTCCTTCTCCTGAGATAATCCGTGGCGGACCTGTTGCAGACACCGGCGAATCCGCTCCTGTGGGGCAGGTAAATGTATATGATGAGTTGGCCGAGCAAATCAAAGCAAACGGAAATAAGAATGCTCTTTTCGTTGTAAGAGTTGTCTTGTGCGGTGTCACAAATGACCTTGCGGAAGAACAGGAAAAAATCCATGATACCTATATGGATGCCCGCAATGCTCCCATAGTCCAAGGATATTGGGAACAGTACGATGAGTGGTCCAGAATACCAATCGAGAAATTAGATTCTTATTCAGCTCAGTTCAGGGAAACTGGTGAATCAATGCCAGACAGTTTTTATGCTTACTGGGTAAGCACGCATACAGAAGAGGAAAAAGCCGCATATGACACTGCGTGGGCCGTAGCACAAGAAAAGTATAATGTATATATCAGTATGTATGACGATTTTCCCAAAGTATGCGCTGAGAGAACTTTTGAAGAAGCAAATCGTTTACAAGATGAAGGACTAATGCTTGTCTGGAAAGGATACGAAGAAATGATAGGCCTTCTTACAGGAGAACAAATTATGCAATTTCCTGTGAATGAAAGATACGGTTACTATATCGTATGGGCCGATACTCCCGAAACGGGTGAGTTTGCGATTGACGAATAGTTTTAACGTTAAACGAAGAAAGGAAGTACGAATGAAAAGACTATTTTGTGTTTTGTTAGCACTCCTTATGTTGTTTTTCACTCTCGTGCCTGCTATTGCAGAAGACAAGCAGGTTAATTCTAAACTATCTGCTGCAGTCAAAGACACTATCAAAGATATGAGCTCTGATGGAGAAATTAGTGTTTTTGTTGTGTTGAATGACATCGACAGTGACGCTGTTATGGATTCTTTCGCAAAAAGTTTCAAGGGCGAGGCTTCTGAATATATGTTGGCAAAAGAAGGCGACCCCGAATCCGCTATACGGCAGGTTGTCCAAGGCGATATTTCCCTCAAGGGAGAATGCGAGGAAAGGGCAGACCCTGTAAATAGTGATTTGCTACAAAGGGGAATCGAAAACAAGCGAGCTATTTTTGCAAAATCATACCTTGAGCAGAATGGCGCAGTCGCAAATTCTTTTGCTGCAAAGAGTAAGCAAATTTTTGTTAGCCAATATTCTCCTATTCTCATTTTAACCGTTTCGAAACAGAGCCTTTTGGAAATGGAGAAGGATTCGAGAGTTACTTCGATAGACTTGTTTGAAAATCTTGAAGCGGAAAATGAACTTGCCACCGCTAACGCTATTTCAAGAGCAGATTATGTTCGTGATACTTGTGGCAATACTGGCACAGGTGTAAAAATTGGACAGATAGAACTTGCTGTGCCAGAATTTGGTATAAGCGATTTAAGTAATGCTTCTATTATAAGAAATGGAAGTAACTACGGCGGTCATGCGACGCGAGTAGCACGTATTTTAGTAGGCAATTCCAACGGAATCGCCCCTAATGCAACCCTATATTCTGTGTCCATTGATAGCGAGAGTACATTTTACAGCGGGGTCGAATGGCTTATTTCTCAGGGCGTTAATGTTATCAATGCGAGTATGGGCTTTAATCAAAGTTCAAGGTTGGGTCAATATGATACGATTGCAAAGTGGATTGACCATATTGCAATCATGCACGATGTCCATTTCGTAAAGTCTGCGGGCAACCGTGGTAATGGCGACGCATATATTACAAGTCCTGGCATGGCCTACAACGCAATCACAGTTGGCGGCTTTAACGACATGAACACAGTCTCACACTCAGGCGACAATCGGTACATAATTGAAGGAGATAATGGGGAAGGGTCTTCTTATAGGGAGGCTACTTCCTCCGGAAGACCGGAAAAGCCAAATCTTATTGCTTCCGCCCAAGGCATTTTCTTTGATGCATCAACGATTCGTAATGGAACCAGTTATGCAGCTCCGCAAGTCACGGGAATTATTGCACAGCTTTGTGGCTATCGCTCTGCGCTAAAAGTTAAACAAACTGCTGTTGGCGCTATGCTTGCCGCAGGTGCAAGTCTAAAGCTCGAAGGAGTTAGAGGAAGCGGAGAGCGCGGCGACATTTTCCGTTCAGATGTAAGGATAAGTGGCAGCACACAAATCAGTGATTACGAAGGCGCGGGCAAGGTCAATGCCCGCGATGCAAGACTCATTGCTTCTACCGGAAACTATTGAGGTGTTAATATCAGCGCTTCGAGCTTCCCTTACACTCAGACTGTTTATATAAATGCCTCTAACAACTCTCTTACTCGCGTTGCAATTTTCTGGTTGAAGCGCAATTCTCTTGCAGCAACCGACCATACAACGGGAACTGTTGCTCAAGAGTCTATTCCAGACCTTGATTTGAAGGTCTATGCGCCTGACGGAACTCTTGTTGGTAGCTCGACAACAACACATAGTAACTTTGAAATTGTTCAGTTCAACACTCCGGCAACGGGTACATACAGCATTCAAATCACTAAGCACGGTACAGGTAGCACATTAAGAGAAAACGTTGGTATTGCGGTTTGGTAAGTCTCACAGAGTAATATTAAAGTCCGCCCTGTTATCAGGGCGGACTCCTTTTCTCGAAACAGAAAAAGTAATGAGATAACTTCGGAGTCAAGGATAGGTAACGTACCAGAAGAACCAGAAAGGATTCTGGCTGTGCGGCACTTCAGATAGAGGGAACTGGCCTTCGTACGGCGAGAGGGCGTCACGCACACCTGATGTGGCACTACGGTGCCCTCCCTTCAACTCTCATTCAAGAGCTGTTTGGTAGGCGCAAGTCTTGCCTTGGAGACAATGCCGCAGGGACAACACTATGGTACGATGGAAGATTGATGCACTTGCATCTTGGCACCATCTTTGGACTAACTTAGAACTATCTTTGAACCAAGCAATCGCATTAGCATATCCATATACTTGCCTCGCAGAGAAGTCCATAGATGGAGACAAGGGGTAGAATGATTGGTTGTCCTCTGGAAACCCAGTATTTGCAAGGGTTTCAAGGATTTCACGGGTGAAATCGCGCAACTCTCCCAAAATTGACCTCTCGCCTATCGCCATAGTAGGTGTCGTTTTTCGTCGCTCAATGTCGCTGTCAACTCTCGAACGAGAGGTGTTTCGTCCCAAGGTAAAAGAAGCAGTTGTTGCATAATTTGCAACAACTGCTTTTAATTATTTCCATGGAAATGATAGAAGCCGGAACCTACCAAGAAAGAGGTTCCGGCTTCTGCCTTGAGGCCCCGCAAGCATTCCAAGGACAATCAGTGAACTACGCGGCATAGACAGCCGCGATTTCCCGCTCTTTAGGTGTCGCAAAAGTTAGGACGGCAAAGCATCGCTGTTCCTTCGCTTTACGCGGCGCCAAAACGGGCATAAAATCGGATGGTTCCAACCCTACTCAAGAAAGGAGAGAGCAGCCTAAACACAACAACGACGCTCCTCTATATTCACTATAACACAACACGGTGCTTATAACAAGCACCTTTACAGGGAAATTTTTCGTGTCTGCTTGCGTACATATGTGCGGTATGTTATACTTTGCAATTAGAGAGAGGGGAACGAAAAAATGAAAGAGACTGAGAAGAAGAGCATCATTGAATTGTTAGATTCTATGCTGCGCGGAAACCCGGTAGAACTGTGCGGAGTTTTAGCATCGACGAATTTATTGGTGTTAGAAACTTTGGACCGGTTGGAATATAGTGCTGTCAGAAATGCATCTATTCGTACATATCTTACGTGCGACAACAGCGAGATGGAGTACCTGTTGAACGACTTTGACGCCCTTGTGGTATTGGCAAAGGACACTCCGGAGTTCTTTGCGCGGAAACTTCATTCTTACTGTGAGAAGATGGCGGAGCGGATACGCACCGAGGATGGTTGCATAGACGCGCTGCTCCAGTTGGCGAGCAAGCTGCAGGAACTGCGGCGAATCGAAAAAACGGACGCTGTTAAGGCAGAGGTTATTGCTGTGTATGCAGGCCTCGTTCTTCATACACTGGACTATCTCCGCGATGATATTTCTGACGATGGGCAGGTCGTTATTGGCGCATCCACAGACGGAAAACCTATAACAGCAGATAACCCTTTTGCGTATTTCTCTGTTGCAGAATGGGAGTCTGTTGTCTTATCTGTAGACTCTGACACGCCGGACCTGACTCCGTTTGTAAAACAGGGCATTATCCATACGGAGTGTTCCGATGTACCCGGCGCAGTAAACGCGCTGCTGAGAAAAAAGAGAGTCTTTACAAATCTGCGGTGCGCCCTTCTCCCCTACATCAACGAAAGCACTTGTGGGCTGTTTCCCAGCAGAATGGCGTACAACGACGGTGGCGACCTCGCAGAGCTCACGTTGAATTTAGACATAGACGCTTTGGATAAGAAGCTGGCCACAGCGCGAAAGACTTCCTTCCCGCCATGTGGCGTGCGTGTCACGTTCAACGACCCAACACGAACATTGTTTTGTCTCCAACTGCAAGAAATCCCCATAGATGACTATGTCTGCGTTGTGTATCGCCTCCGGCTCCACGCCGGCGATTTCTCAGGATACTATGTTCCGGGACACGATGATTGCTATTACATGGGGATGGACTATGAGGGAGATGATAACCGCTACACCATCATTAAGAAGCTGGTTATGTTCTTCTACGCGGTGGCCGTTCTGGACGATGCGGAATACACGGACGCAGGCTTTGAAAAGGTCTTCTTTAATGTGTTCTACACTGTAAGCGCCCATAGCGAGCAGGATATGTCTCAACACTTTTATGTTCTCACGGCGGGCGGAAAAGCAAAACAAACGGACGGACAAGCGGGGCGCCGGATGATGTGGCGCGAGCCGCTGCAAATTGCAGATACGAAGGGATTTCAACTATGACTTACCGCGAATTATATGATGAAGTAATCGACTCTGGAAAATACTTCGGTCCAAAAAAGAAGATTGCGGCACTGGCAAACCTCATCTTTCATTCCAAATTCGATGGGGTTGAAACGAAGGACGACGCTGTCTGGGCAGCACTGGAGCGGTATGAGGACATGACCGGCGATTTCTTCGACCCCACCGAAGAAGAGTTTGAAGAGTTTAAGTGGGAGATTCTGGGGGATTAGGCGCCTATGAGAATTCTAAAGATTGAGCCGGAAAAGGCTCCCTTTGTAAAAGAAATCGAATCAGGGTTGCGAGCCCTGCAGGATGAGGTACAGGGCAGCATAGAGGCAGTTTGCTTAGAGCCGGGAGTTATCCTTTGTTGCAACGAGGAAGGAAAGTACAATGGAATGCAGCCAAACCGAAAACTTCCGGGCGATGTAATCTACGGACCATTCTTCGTGGTCGGCGCACAGGGCGAAGATTTCGTTTCCCTGTCGGATGAGCATATCGCGCACTATTCTGAAGTGTTTGCAGATGCAACTAAGCCGGATATGGAAAACGTAGACCCAATGTGGCGGTTCTTCTTCGGCGGGTAATGAAAACAACGCACGGAAAACGCACACGGAACGCACACAAACGCACACAGGTCGTGTGTGAGAGGTTTTACAAAAAAAGGAGGGAAAAACAAATGAACAGAGAAGATATGAAGCAAATACTGAGCAATATTTATGCCCTTCAAGTAAAGGGTATGCAGATGCAGTGTCCCTGCTGCGGCAACGAGATGCGGGCGGATATCAACGAAAACAGTCTAAGCAGATACCATGAAGTTTATATCTGCTCAAGATGCGGCATGAACGAGGCTCTTTCTGGTGCTACGCCTCTGGAGGATTGGGTGGCAATCAAGAGCATCGAGAACGCTCACAAAACCATCGAAAAGGCTCTGTGTAATGATGGGGACGAGTTTGGGCCGGGAACGGTCATCGTGAAAAATAAGGCTGGCGGTATTGTTGGCGCCCTTTTAGTGAAAAATGCCGATAGGCACCTTACTGCGTGTGCCGAGGACATTGAGGCGAACTGGGCTGCCATGCGTGAGTCTTATTTGGAGCGAGCTAAGGAAGACGAGAGCTTCTCGTTTGATGAAGACGGTGAACACCTTGCCTACGTGGAAGAGCAACTGAAGCTCTGTGTGTCTGACGATGCCAAGCACACACCGTATGAAGTAATCAACCTTGATAATGTCTGTGTCCTTGAGGCACTTTAATTCTCCGAATTTGTTTTTGGAGTAGTGCGAGAACTCGGTTCTTCAAAGCCGAGACCTCTCTGTAAAAGCAAAGATTTTAAGTAAAGAGGTGGGCTCATGTGCCTACCTCTTTGCTTTTTTTCTGCGAACACACAGGAGAGCTTCCATAATAGTATGCAAAAGTCGTTGACAAAAAACTGAAACGTGGTAGTATAGTAGTATAATTACGAAGATATTTTTATAAGGAGATTTATCTCTGTTTTCAAGTCACCATAAAGAATCAAGACAGTTATCCCAACTCTGGGATGGCTGTCTTTTTTTATATATTTACATACATTTGTGTTCCCATAAGTCCTTATAACAGGCTGGGAAGAAAGGAGAAAAAGCATGAGTATCGAAAACAGACTGCCTATCCCTCTGACTGCGGATGGAGTTCCTGTCGGCATTGGCGACACCGTCTATGCCATTTGGAATGAGGTCCGCAGAAACACCCGTGGCAAGTTCTACCGCGCATCCACCATTGCCGTGTATCCCGTCAAGGTCACTTCCGTGCTGTTCACGGAGAGCTTTGTCGAGCATCGCGTCATGTGGTCTGGCGATGGGGACGCCAACATTCCTGTCAAGGGCAGCAGCGATTTCGTGAAGCCTGTTGAGGGCTGTGTCGGAATTGAGCTGGGCGGCTACAACACCTTTGCCAGCAAGGAGAAGGCTGAGGAGTGTGCTGCACAGGACGACTGGCAGACTGGCGTTACCTTCTTCAAGGGTATGCCCCCTATGCCTTCCTGCCTCTACAACGAGCTCCGGCAGAAGAGCCGCGACTTCGAGTACGGCTACGTGGCTGAGGAGGTGACGGGCAATGAGTAAGTACGTCGTTGCTATCATGTCTGCTGCTGAAGTCGGCGCTCTGCACCACATCATCACGGATGAGCTGGAAAACGGGGTTCTCGACGTCGAGAATCAGGCTTTGCTGAGTAACGCTCAGGCGAAGCTGGACGAAGCCCTGCGGACTGCGGGCGAGTCCCTCTCCCCTGCCGTTCCTGCTTCCAAGCCTGTGAAGCCTCATTCGCCGGAGTCTTTCCGTGCCTACGAGTGCTTCAAGCTCCAGTGGATGCTGGACCACAAGCACACGCTGCAGGAGCTTCTCTGCGAGCTGGATGCGTATTCTGAGGACTGCGGTGATGCCGGCAGTATGCAGGAGCTTCTGGACGTGTGGGAGAAGGACAGTGGCTTCGGCGGTGAGATGTGGCCCTGCTACGAGGAGTGGCTGGAGTGCGAGGCGAAGAGCGTCGTACCCGTTGTCATTCCCACACAGGAGCCCGTCATCACTGAGCCTGTAATCTGCGGCGCTGCCGGCTGTGTGTACCACGACGGCAACTGCAAGTGTATGCTGCCGAGGCTGATTCACCGGCTGCCCAACCGCAACACGGAGGACGCTGTGTACGGCGAAAGCTGCTGCATGGACTTCCTCCCCGCCGAGCTGAACGATGGGACTAAGGAGGCTGCCCATGAGTAATGTCGAAAGGCAGAAACTCATCGAGAACGCCATGGCTCACTATCGCGCTGCCATGGTATCCGGCGAGCCCAACGAACTGAAGGCAGCTCTCAACGACATGGAAAATGTCTATTATGCCGTCTGCCTCTGGTCTGTTCCGGGGACGGACGAGCTTCGGAAAGCTATCATCAGCTTGTCGGAGTGCGTAAAAAGCTACTAAACCTAAAATTGAAAGGAGACACGAAAATGTCTGAGAATGGTTGCCGTGTATTCCCCATCATCACCAATGCGGTGCAGAAGGAATATGAGAAATGTTCCATGAACACTAAGTCCTCAGACCGGACGCCGGAGATTTGCGGCTACTATGGCCGCGCCTGCGGGCAGATGGACAAGAACGAAGGCGCCAATCGGATGCTCTGTAACCACTGCCCGTTGGTGGAGGTCGCCAACTCTCTGCGAGGCGGAGAAGGCTACCGCAGCGTCTATCAGCTCACGCCGGATATGCTGTCCGTGCTGAAGCAGAAGCTGTTCTACGACAGCGAGTGCGATGAGTTCCAGCGCCTCTCTGATGAGGAGCGCGACTCTGTCGCCAGCATCGCTTTCTACGACCAGATTCCCAACGAAATCGTGTTCCACGCTTTCGAAGGCATCAGCTTCGTGGATGAGGACTTCTTTTGCGGCGGCTGTGAGGAGGAAGCTAAGTGAAATACGTGATGCATTGTGACGAGGTCGAACTCGTCCATGTGACCACAGAGGATAGACTTGGCTCCATTCTGGAAACTGGTATCCGTCCCTCTGCCTTCGGCGATATGGCCGTAGGCGAGGACGACGGTGCTGGCGTCTATGCTGTCCGCAACGACGCAAGGCTGATTCAGAAGGTGCTGGACTACGTCGTGGACACGGAGACCTTAGGCTATGTCTATGCGGTCATGTTCCGCTATAAGGGTCGGTACATGGAATGTGTTGATTCTGTGGAAGAAAGCCAACATGGAGGATACATTCTCATTCCCAAGTCCGAGTGTCCATTCGGCATCCCCGCCAAGGACATCATCAGCTATATTAGGCTGATTCCGTAAGAAAAGAAAGGAGATTTCAAAATGTCTGAATTGCATGAGACTGTCATGGGCCGCAAGTTCTTTATGAGCGATTTCCCTTCCCTCGTAAAGAACATTGAGCGCGTGGCTGCTGCGCTGGAGGTTCAGAATAAGGCTGCCAAGGAGCAGGCCAACCCCAAGGAAAAGGCCTTCCCTGCCATTCTCATTCATTCCACCTGCCCGCTCCATGCCGACGGCACTACTCATACCGGAGCGTACCGCTCCAAAATCGTTGTTGAGAAGTTCGACAACTACCTTGCGGCTCAAAACGTCATGGACGATGAGCTGAGGATGGTATTCGGCTGGGAGAAGCTCCCTGACGAACCTCTCACGACGAACTACGACATCGGCGGCTTGGAGGCTTGGGCTCTCCATAACGGCGTATCCCACTCGTGGAAAATCGTCGTCGTGGAGGTTGAAGTCACCAGAAAGGTGGTGGAGTAAGCAATGGCAAAATGCGCTTTTTGTGGGCGTGATATGCTGACGGCCAAGGGCTGCAGGAAAATCACCATCCGATTCGTAGATGGTTCCCGTGCTGACCCGATAAAGGTCGGCGCACCGGGCGACTTCTACTTCGGCTGTGAAGGACTGAACGACCCGAACTTTCGCTGCGGCGATTGCGGAGCCATGGTCGGTGGGTATCACCACCCCGGCTGCGACTGCGAACGCTGCCCCAAGTGTGGTGGTCAGCTCATTTCCTGCGATTGTCAGGCCGATTAACCCCTATTTTGAAAGGAGAGAGTCTGTAATGGCTCTCTCCTTTTTTTGCTTTATGAATACATTGAAAGGAGAACAGCACTATGAACAAAGTCTTTTTCGACTCACTTGCGGTTGAAGTCACCCGTCGGTGCAATATGCACTGCGCTCACTGTCTGCGAGGCGAGGCGGAGAACAAGGACATCTCCTACGAGGTCATGGACGCATTGCTGCGCCATGTGGACGGCATCGGTGTCGTGACATTTACCGGAGGCGAACCGTCTCTCAACTGCCGCGCCATCGACCAGTTCCGTGAGCTGTGCCTGAAGTATGACATCTCTGTGAATGGCTTCTATATCGTCACAAACGGTAAGGAGAACGTAGAAGAGTTGGCTGTTGCTTCCCTGCGGTGGTATAGCTACTGCGCCAAGCAGGAGGACATAGAAATCTGCGGTCTTGCTCTTTCCGACGACCAATTCCATGAGGATATTCCCAACGAGAATATCATGCTGCTGAAGGGTCTCTCCTACTTCCGTGAAGAAGACAAGCGCACTGATTGGGACAGAGTCAACCTCATCAACGAGGGGCGTGCAGAAGACCTGTTTGAGACAGATTATCCGAAGCGTGAGCTGGGCAATGAGCGTATTGCGGTCGAGAAGTGGCCGGATGGCAGTGTGATGGTAAACGAAGGCAACATCTGCCTTACGGTGGATGGCAACCTTCTGAATACCTGTGACTGCTCCTACGCACACCAAAGCCAGCACATTATCGGCGACGTTTACCACATGGACGACTTCTTCGACGAAATGGTTGCTCTTGCGGAGGTGTCCTGAAATGGCTGCCTCTTGCTCTTACGATACATCTGCAAATGCATCTCCAACAAACAAGGAACATCTGCTGACAGACTTGTTGGATGAAATTCAGAACACTCTGGAAGAAGGGCTGCATACTTACTGTGAGGAAGACCCTCTCGGTTTGAAGCGGCATGACATCTCCAGAAGTTCTCTTGGCTACGTAAGGCAGACGGAGACCATTACCTGCGCGTCGGTTCGCATCGTCGCAAACCGCGACTCAATATACCGTACAGAAATCGAACGCAATGAGGCAAAGGCGGATTTGGAGCGTATTGCGGAGGATGTTGCCAAGCGGTACGAGTCCCGTTCCTTCGTTGCCTGCAACACTTCATGGTCCACCGTGGACAGGGTGTTGCACGCAACGACCAACGCAAACCAAGTCTGCTCCATTCCTGTCTTCCCGTTTGAGGTTTGCTTTTTCAAGACGCCCTACTACAATTCGCCGGAGCCCACCGAGAAAATCATGTGGGACGCCTTCTGTCGAGCCAGAGCAAGGTCGTCCAAGAAGCCTGAGAAGCGCGAGCTGCGGCCCGACGATTGGGGTAAGGAATTCCCGTATGGGAAATACACCTACAAAATTCTCGGCCCCTCTGTAAGCCAGAATGCTACGGACGGAGAGAATTACATCGACGTCCTGCGAACAAGCGGCTATCGCGCTCTGAAATTCAGCGGACGAATTAAGCGACAGGAGCTGGAACGAGCGCTCTATGAGATGGAGTACGAGGACAAATCCGAGTTGGCCATTGAAAAGAGCCATGCGGAGGAATCCGAGTTCTATCGGAACAAGCGCTTTATCCAGCAGAAGCTCGTAGCCAGCGGAATAGATGTTGTCTACCGTGAAGTGTTTTCAATTCGAATTAAAACACAACCCCACGAGTTCCAACTTGTAGGCGTCATCAAAAAAGCGCGTAAGTATCCGTTCCTCGCCGAGTGCATTGATGAAACCGGTGAATATGCCGGCAAGAGATGTAGGCTTTCTTACAACGCTGTCATTGAAGCTATCAAACTCAACCGCAAATGAGAACATACCCGAAACGCTTGAAAGGAGAAGAATTAAAATGAATCGCAGAATTACTGAAAATAAGAAGTTTAAGACCTTGTACGTTATCAGCATCTCTTTGCTGATTGTGTGCATCATCGCAATTTTTGGCACCATCGGTGCTGCGAGCATGGACAATTCCATGTCCGGCGGCAGCCTTGTGGTTCGGTGCCTCCTGTTCTCTGTAGCAGGACTTTTGAGCTGGGCTGCTGCCCGTGGCTTCAAACACCGGATATGGCGCCTACTGAATGAGGAACTCAACCATATCACCCGTGATATTTCCCATCATTTGAGATACGACGGTGTGCTGGACGAGAACCTCTAAATAATTAACCACGAAAAAGCTCCCTTGTGGGAGCTTTTTCTTTTGCAAATACCCGCATGGAGCGGGAAAGCCGTTGACAAAATACCGAAACATGGTAGTATATAAGTATAATTACGAAGATATTTTTATAAGGAGATTTATCTCCGTTTTTAGTCACATCATCATATTCAGGACAGTTGCTTCCCTTTGGACGCGGCTGTCTTTTTATATATTTACTACATTTATATTCCCATGAGTCCTTATCAAAGGCAGGGAGAAAGGAGAAAAAACATGGATTTACGTGCCATTGACACGATGGTTCCAAGACCTATCCTCAAGCACGAAAAGTATCACGCCAATGCTATCATCATGGAGAATATCCGTGACACAATCATTGATGTCGTCCAAAAGGCGTTCAGCAATGAACCTAACTGTGAGGGAGACCCCTTTGGTGTGAAGCGTTTGGGTATTGACCCAACTACATTCTGTCGGACATCAGAGACTTATATGTCCTACGGAAGCGATTTCCCTGATGCGCTGGCAGACATCAAAGTCTCCGATGACGATGAATGCTTCTATCTCACACACTATTCTGTGAACATCTTGCTTCTCGAAAAGCTATCCTTGCTTCTCGAAAAGCTATCACAGATGGGGGCCCCGCAGCCGACGTTTATAGACGAACTGCAGGAAAAGTTGGAACGGGCCGTAAAGGTAGCCGCTGAACAGTGGTCAGCACGTTGCTTTGTGAAAGGCAGAGAGAAACGACGGTTCTCCCTTAATGGAGCTGCATTTCCTCTCTTTCACTTTGATTTCACCTTCGCCCACTCGACGTATTTCGACAATCCGGAGATTCCAGACGAGAAAATCTTTTGGGACGCCTACTGTCGAAAGGCAATGGTTGACCGAAGAGTAAGCAAAGAGGTTCTTCCGAAGCACGAGCTGTGTGCAGCGGACTTCGGTCGTGAATTCCCCCTCAAGCCGGGGAAACCTCGCAGCCCCATTGTCCGTATTCTCAGCATCAACCATGAGAAGCCCAATTCCTCCGTCGTACTCGAATACGTCAAGGGGAAAAACGCTGGCAAAAAGGTAGATGTGAGGGCTAAGGACATTGAACTTGCACTTTACGAGGATGACTTCGAGGACAAAACTGCGTTGTCCGTGCTGAAGGCTAAAGATGAGGAGGCGTTGTTTTACAAGAACAAAATAAGTCTCACAAAACGCATGGCCCACTCACGGCAGACGAGTATGTCGTCTTGGGCTGAAATGCTTGAAGCGTGGAAAGAGCTCGATGTAACCTACAGAGAGATTTTCGATACGCTCGGTACAAGTTTTGTGCTTACCGAAATCTTTCCGGATGCACGGACAAACATCTTTGGTGCTGTCTGCTGTGATGCAGACTCCCCCGAATATGGACACCGTGTTCTTTTCGGGTGGGACCTCATCGAGCGCATGGCGGAATGCAGAAATTCTGATTGACTCAGGCAGGCACGGGAGAGGTTCGCCTCTCCCCTGCTCTGCGCGGTTCGGACAGCGGTGCAGCGTGCGTCGCCGCCTGAGCTGCAGAAGACAAAAGAAAGGAGAATACCATGGATTTAGATGCTTTGGATACCGCATACGGTGCCGAGCAAATTGACACCGATTTGCTGGAGACGGACATCAGAAGCCGGCTTGAATATGCCCTTCGGAACGAGACCTATTGCGGACGAGACCCGTTCGGTAAGAAACGCTACGGCGCTGATGCTGGGAATATGTGTTATGTCTTCGGTAAGGAGTACAACATCTTAAAGTTGGTCATCAACATTGCGTTGGATGGCGGCTACGGAATAAACCCGCTGCCTCGTGACGTGGCTGCGGCAATTCTGAGGGACGTAAGCGCTGCAATAAAACCTATTGCAAACAAGCACTCGGCACGAGCTATCATCAAGAAGCAGCCGTTTTGCTCTGCGGCAATGGGTACTCGTTCAGGCGCCTTATTCCAATCAGCCGCATTATACGTCTACATCATATCAACGCCCTACGCCAAGGATACCGGCATTCCTGATGAGAAAATCATCTGGGATGCCAACAGAGACATTTGGTGTAAACGCTGCGGGAAGATTCGGGATACGCGATTTGCTGCCGGCCAGAAAACTGATTACACCATTCAAAATTCCGATTTCGGGCGAGTGTTCCGTCTCGGAGGCTCCCTGTATCGTATCATCGGAATGGGTGAAAACAGCATGGACGAGGTACTCGTGCAAGGTGTAGACGGTCAAGATAAAGGCGATACCATGGAGGTAGCTTTGTCCCTCGTTGAACACGCCCTGTACCTTGCAGAAATGCAGAATGTCAGTGTTTCAAGGGATGCGGAAACTGCTTTTTATGAAAATAAGAAGCACATCCAAGCTCTACTGGACCGTGTTGGCGTGGACGTGATGTATCGTGAGATGTTTGAGCTTGATGGCTTGACCTACGCACTGGTCGGCATCATACCTACCAAGGCCAAAGACATCTTCGGTGCTGTCTGTGTGGATGAATCCGGCGAAACCTTTGATGATGTCCTGTTCTTCTCGTTCGGGGACGTCATTGAAGCAATTCGCGCCGAACGCGATGAACCCCAAGTCTAAAAGAAAGGAGAAACGCCATGAATCTGCACACTCTCGATACCACCGTTGGTGCGGGTACAATCACCAACAAGAATGGGCTCTGTGAGTTCATCAAGCAGGTTGTTGAGTTCAATGTGAAGGGACAGGCCTATTGCTGTAAAGACCCCTTCGGAAAAGAACGCTACGGAAATGACCCCGACCTTCCCCGCCCGTGCAAAGTTTCGTACGAAAAAGCTAATATCACAGAAGTCACACTCAACCTCATCGTAGACGCAGACAATCCAAAGTACGTTGAGTCATGTGTTGCTGAGATGCGTGATGATATTAAGGCGGCTTTGTGGTATGTGGCGGACACGTATAAGGCGCGGATTTTCGTGCAAAAGCCGTCATTCGGAACAAAGCGCAATGGTGCTGGACGGAGATTCAGGTTTGCGGTGTTCGGTATCGAGTTCATCCGGACGCCGTACCACAACAACCCCAACGTACCTGATGAGAAAATCGTCTGGGATGCCCGATGCCTGCGATTGCAAGAGGATATTGAAGATGAAAAAGGACGCACCAGCGGCCCTCCTCATATGCCTTTCTATCCGCTAAAAGCAACCGATTATGAGCGTGAGTTTCTCTATGAGGGTGCCATGTATCGTATTGTTGGCTTTGCGGACGAGTTCAGTTATTTGGACGTGCAACTGCAGCCTGCGGGAAGTACGGGAGACGAAGGCATCATAGTGGTTCCGTTGGCAAATCTTCGGCGACCTCTTTTTGATGATGACGCCGATATCCCCGCACGAAAGCTGAAGGCGGCAAAGGAGGAAGAAGTAGACTTTTACGAAGGCAGGGATTGTATCAAAGCCGCCCTCGCTCGTGATGGAGTGTCCCTTATGTATCGTGAAATGTTCCAGTACGCCAAGCGCACCTATGCATTAACTGCAATTACACCGGACGCGCAAAGTCAATCTTACATCTTCACCGCTACTTGCGTTGAGGACGAAGAAGAAAAAGCTGTCGGTGAAAAGCTCAAGCTCACGTATCAAGAGGTAATTAAACGAGTTATCGCCGACCGCAGACAGTGGGCTTAAAAATCAAGAAAGGAGAACGCTATGGATTTGAAAACCATTGACACAGCAGACGGCACAGGACGTGCAGAGGGTTCATCCCTCTGCACGGCACTGTGCAACTACGTCTATGATGCGCTGAAGGACAAAGACTACTGCTGTAAGGACCCCTTTGGCGAGGTCCGCTGCGGCAACCGTCGCATCAACATCTGCTATGTTTCCGGTGAAGCTGCAAATATCACCCATGTATCGCTTGCAATCTGCCTCAACAATATGCTCTTTGCAGATAATAAGCGGGGAATGAAGTTCTGCTGGACGGATATGTATGATGATGTCATGGCTGCTGCGAAGCAGGCTGCGGCGAAGCACAGTGCGCGTGTGTTTGCACCGAAACAGGTGCTGGGCACTGTGCCACGTATTCAGACGAGTTGGTCCAGTATGTCGAAAAACGCCTACTCAAATGCGAAGCCTGATTCATTGCCGCGAGTCGAGAAAACCTATGTTGCAAAGTTTTCCTTTGCCTTCTATCGGACATCCTACTATGCCGACAAGGATATTCCTGATTCCAAAATCATCTGGGATGCATTCTGCCGGCAGAGAGAGGAACACTTCAGGCTTCATAAAGCGGATAAAGCTATCATGCAGCCGGTCTATAAACTGAAGTATTCCGATTACGGCAGGTTGTTCTCTTATATTGAAACGACATACTGCATCAAGGGTATCGACAAAAATAGCCTCTCCACCGGAGTATCCCTCCGCCAGATGGACGGCAAGGAACCCGGTAAGACCGTTGAATGGCCTTTCAACCGCGTGGAAGAGATTCTGCGTGATATTGAGGACAGCATGGCTGCTGACCAGCATATTGAGTCAGGCAAGGAAGAGGAGGCTATGTTCTACAAGAACAAGCAGGTCATCCAACGCCGACTCGACGAGGAAGGCATCGACATCGTCTACCGTGAGATGTTCGACTTCTGCGGCTGCAGCTATGTCATCACCGCCATCCACCCCAAGGCACGAAAGCACGTCTTCACGGCCATTTGTCTTGACGATGATGAGGGGAAGGAAAAGGCCCACAAAAAAACCTTTGGCTGGGAGCTGCTCCGCATTATCAGCGCACACAGATTTACCGCCTGAAAGGAGAGACCTTACGACCGAAAAGCGCCCCTACGGGCGCTTTTCTTCTTTTCTTCAAAGTCATTGACAAAATACACGAATGTGGTAGTATAATGGTATAATTACGAAGATATTTCTATAAGGAGATTTATCTCCGCTTCAAAGTCACATCATCATATTCAAGACAGTTGTTTCCTTTTTTTGGGGGAGCGACTGTCTTTTTATATATACTACATTTTTATTCCCATAAGTCCTTATCTGAGGCAGGGGGAAAGGAGACGATTTTGTTATATGAGCGCATTCAGTCAAAAGCTGGATACAGCAATGCAGAGTCCTTTTCTGAAAAACGACACTTACTGTGCCCACGATTCCGTAGCAGAAAATTTGCACGACGACCTCATTGATTCCATTACAAAGAAGTTCTCTGACGACTATTTTTGTGATGGAGACCCTTTCGGCGTAAGGCGCTGTGGTACACCTCCTTCACGTTTTTGCAAGCTGGTTCCTAACGAAGTCGCAAGTCCGTACTTTACAGAGTTTGTGGTGGGCCTGCTGCTGAATGAGAAACGAGGGCAAAACCTGCGCCTGAGCGGTCTTTTTCGAGACTATATCATGTCCGAATTTGAACCGGTCGTGTCGAGTGTTGCGTCTCGCTGGTCTGCTCGCTACACAGTGACGCTGAACAGTATTCGTACGTCAGACGGAAGCATCTTTGGCATCTCGGCTCAAAGCGGAAACCAAAGTGAACCTCAACCATACTGGTTCTCTGTGAGGTTCTTCCACTCGGTCTATGCGAACAGCAGTATGGTTCCCAACGATAAAATCATCTGGGATTCGTACTGCCGTTGTGTGAGTTTGCAGCGGCAGGATGAACTTTGTGCCGCCGTCCGCAAGCAGGGTGAGAAACCAAAGCGAGACCTTCTCGCAGAGGATTTCGGTAAGGCGTTCCAGTACCCGCTGGGCACGGGAAGCGACGCAACAGTCCGCATTATTGGCGTAGACGCTGAAACTCCATTCACCCGCGTTTTGGTGAGACGCGAGACCGGCGAAAAAGCCGGCGAGGAGGAAAGCCTGTTTCGGGTGGATGTAGAAAAGGCCCTCTTTGAGCAGGAAGGAAAGGACGAAGAAACCATCGCCGTGGAAACAGCGAAAGATGAAGAGGAGGCATTCCTCAAGAATGTACCTCTCGTTGACAATGAACTGGCCGCTGCAGGCATTAAAACCCTCTCGTACAAAGAGATTTTCGATGTCAGCGGAAAGAGCTTTATGCTTACGGCCATTTATCCCAACGGACGAGCGCGGAAATTTTCTGCTGTTTGTATTGAAGATGGAAGTCCCGATTGCGGGCGCGTCTTTCCCTTTGGCTGGGAGCTTCTGGACTACGTTGCACAGGCGCGGGAAACGGGCTGAAGGCTCAAGCAGCGGGGAGAGGCTTTGCCTCTCCCCCCCCTGCCCTGCCCTGTGCGGTTGGACAGAGCTGCGTTCATCGCCGACTGAACTTCCGTAAAAAAAAAAGAAAGGAGAAAAAACATGGATACACAAACCCTCATCACCAAGACCGGAAACTGGAGCGACGACAACCTGACCATCCCTTTTGAAAAAGGTATGGACAAGCAGATTCGTGATATGCTGCTGGACTCCGTGGAGGAAGCGCTGAAGGACAAGGAATACTGTTGTAAAGACCCCTTTGGCACAGGTCGCTTCAATGTTAAGCGTCAAGACAGTGCCCGCATTAAGAAGGTCGGCAGCAACGCTGTTGTCGTCTTAATCCGTGTTGTATTGGATAAATCCTACTGCTCACAGGTGTGCCGCGAGCTTATTCTCCGTGATGTGCTCCCATGTATTCAGCACGTTGCATCACAGTTTGGTACGAGGTCTGTCGTTTTGCCGAGAGACACGGCCCGTGTTACTGAAAGGCAACTCCCCCAAGCGAGTGGATTTGCTGGCAAGACGGTGGGGCTGGCAGATGAGTTCGAGTGTCGGTTTTACCGCACATCCCACTACGATGACGAAAGTATTCCCACCGAGAAATTCGAGTGGGACGCCTTCTGTGCTTGCCTCGCTGACCTACAGCAGAATGTTCCAACTAAGCGCAAGTTGAAGCTGAGTGATTTCGGTATCGTGTTCAAAATGGGACGGTACGAATACGAACTTGCCGCCGCCGATAAATACCGCCCGGAGAAATATGTCGTCGGGCGGCGCATCGGAAACGGGTCTGACCGCAAGGAAGTTCGTATTCTCCGTGAGAAGATGTCCGAAATCCTCTATGAGCAAGAGTATGAAGACAAGGATGCGCTGGCTCTGGAAAAGGAACGAGACGAGGAGGCTGCTTTTTACAGAAATAAGTCACACATCCAACACTGGCTTACATGGAGAGGTATCGACATTGCGTACCGGGAATTTTTTTCTGTGGTTGACCATGATTATATTATCATCGGCATCCAGCCCAACGCACGCACCTATCCTATTGTGGTTCGCTGCGTGGACGAAGACGGACCGCTGTCAGGGAAAGTGATTCGGCTACCGCTTGAAGAGACACTTTCTGCGATTGTGGAAGACCGAAAACGGCATTAAAGGTAACTTTCAATGTCACCATTTTGTTCCCATAAGACCTTAAAGGCTGGGAGAAAGGAGAAAATAATGAGTAGAATTCATCTGTCCTTTTTATCCCCCGGAAAGAATTCCGGATACAAAGATACCGTAACGGACATCTACTACAAGGGTATGAATGTGGGGTACATCCTTGAGAACAAAGATAACTTCCGCGATGACACCAAGAACTATATGGCATATCGGTTCGCCCATTGCGGCACTGATTATTGGGCTCGCGGCGAGTACATCTATGGCAGCCAATCTTCTACCATCTCAGGGGCGAAGGAGAAGTTCAGAGCTTGGTTCGAACGCGACGGCGTGGGCACTTACGAGAAGTCCGCGCCCAAGGTCAGGCAGCGGTACGCCACCGCACCTGAAACCCTCACCCCTTACGTCTGCGGTAAGGCACTCCGCATGGTGGACTGGTCTGCCGTGCGCGATGGCGACATTCTGAACCCCATTTGCGGGGACATGAGTGAGCTGCAGCTTCACGAGTGCTTCCGCCGCTTTGCCGGCTGGTACAGAAACAAGAACAAGGTCTGGCAGCACGAAACCGCATATTACGGTGAAAAGTATTTGGATACCGTGGTAGAAGATGTTTGTGTGGCGGAAACGCTGAAGGAAGAAGGCATCCGTGTCGTCTACGACGACTTTGCAAAGTTCAACACACTGAAACCCTATCCCCTCATCATGTTCGCCCACACATCGTCTGTCTCCCCCTCTTTCGCTGCCCGCTGGGTTGGTAAGGCTGTAACCATGCTGCAGAAATACGGTGGTCAGCTTCTTGCCATTGTTCCCTACTCTACACTGGCTGTAGATGCGAGCCTGTCCTTCATACTGAAGAAGCAAAAGACGGACTCTTCTGTTTTTCTCGTGGAGAAGGCATTTAAGCGCGATAGGGCGAAGCGGACGGCTCCTGAGTGGGCCATCATTTACGCCAACATTAAGCCCACGCGCAGAGACAGTCGGAACGAGGCGGATATTCTGAGCGAGAGCATCTGCGACCTGAAGGACTATGAGACGGGCAAGCCGTTCCTACCCGACTGGCGGAAGAAGTTTCCGCAGGACATCATTGAGGAGTTTGAGCTCAAGGCTCGTATTTGTAACTCTTTCATTGGCTCCTACGAAGAGGTCAAGCCCTTTATAATGAGCGGCTCTGAGTGTTACGACCAGCCCTATGTCAAACTGGCCGTGGACGACCATCCTTGGAGGGACTCCGGCGTTGAACTTCGAATGGCGTGCTTGGAAGGCGTTCGCTCAAGGTACTGGGACACTTTCATCCACAAAGCCGCGAACATCGGTCTGATGCCTGCCAACATGGAAGAAGACTACAAGCGTCGTCGTGCTGAATTGAAGGATTACGACCTCAACGACTACACTGTGAGGACTGTAATGGAGGATATTCGGCGGGAGCTGCGTAGAGGTTGCACCACTTCCCTGCTGAACCTGTTCGATAGGCTGGGGAGCATGGGAAGTAGGCAACGGTATGATGTGTACGATTACGATGCGGACACGCTATCAAGTGAGAACACCCAGAAATATTGCTCTTTCGATAAGAAACAGACCTCTGGGTTCCGTTTGGCGTTCCCGAAGCTCTCTATGTATTCCTACGTCTTCGACTGCTATAGAGACGACTTCAATAAGGAAAAGGCCGCACACATAGTGCATGACATCGAGTGCGCTCTTTACCTGCTCAACGGAGGAAAAGAAGCATCCAAGGCTATCGACCCGATGAGTGCCGTAACGGACAACGCCATTTGCGGAAAGAGCCTTGGCAAAAGCATTACCTTCACATTCTTCACTGGTTCCTTCTACAAGAACGGAACAATGAAGTTGAAGTTCAAGAGCTCTGCCAAGCGGCTCATCGACCGGCTCAACATCTTCGTCGGAATGAATCGCGGCTGGCTGCCTGCAGATTACGGAACCAAGCCGTATGATGCACTGAGCGAGGCAGAAAAGGAAACTATTGACAGCTTCCAGAGCCGTGAGGAGTACGAAGAGGTCGTTGCAAATCCTGATAAGTACATTGTCAAGGATTTCGACATCGACACGCTGCTCGACGCAAAAGAGTTTTGATGAATCTTGAAAGGAGATAAATTCTTTCTAAAACGCTCCCCAACTGGGGAGCGTTTCTTTCGTGCAGAAGCAGTTGACATTATGAGGAATTATGGTAGTATATTAGTATAATTACGAAGATATTTTTATAAGGAGATTTATCTCCGTTTTCAGTCACAACATCATATTCAAGACAGTTGCTTCCCTTTGGGAGCGACTGTCTTTTTATATATTTACTACATTTTTTGTTCCCGTAAGTCCTTATCACAGGCAGGGAGAAAGGAGAAAACAATGAGTATCACCAACACACGTCTCGCATACCTCTATCGTGACGCGGACAACTACAAGGTCCGGCATGAGGTCGTTTTCGCCGGCCAGATGTCGGAGGAAGAAAAGATGCGTATTATCGCCAGTCTCGATGACGGCGAATACTTCATCCCCGGCCCTCTCGGTCTGAACGACGAGCGCTTCGGCAGCGAAACGGAAGCCGACCATCCCTTCTTTGAGTTCTGCTACTTCGAGGAAACCACGGATAAGCCGACGACCGACATCACCATCGCCGAAATCGTCAAGCGGTTCGAGGACAATGCCCATCTCTGGAAGGACTACGAGACTTCCTTGGAAGACGTTGAACTCAATGATGTGAACGACATAAAGATGCCCACACCTGACCCTGAGGAAGACCTCTCCCCCCGTGCCAAGGACCTCCTGTTTGAGACGCTGGAGCTGTTCCGGAAGGAAATCGGCCCCAAGTTCTCCGACTGGAAGGATGCCGACGATTGGCTGTTCAGCAGCCTGAGCATCACCAAGGACGAGCTGCAGGCTATTTACGCCGGCCACGACGTGTTGGTCTACCGCGAGTCTGCGGCGGATTGAGAGGCTGCTATGGGTATTGGACGAGTTCTCACATGGAAGTTTGTTATCCGCGATAGCGATGGTTATACGCTTTGTGCTGACCCCAGAGCATCCGGCTACGCCTATTACTGGTCGAAAATCGACCATGATGGCGTGCAGCCCATCGTCTTCGGCGATAGGGCTCAGGCGCAGAGCTATCTCGACGCTATGCGGCACAACGAGCCGCGCAATCGCAGATGGGACCAATGTCGGGTCGAAGGCCCGTTCATGGATTTGTAAGTCAAAAAATTGAAAGGAGAAAAAAACAATGTTCAAAATCATCAGCATCAACGAAACTCAGTTTTTCTGCAACGGCTGCGGGGAGGTATTCGTATGGGAGTTCAACACCCCCGACAAGAAGCCCCCCAAGGACTGGGATGGGCGGTATGACACCGCTTCCCTGTGCAGCATCAACGTTCCCGACTATCGCGGAGCGTCCGGACTGTACCCCTCCGGCTTTGATACCAAGCTCGCCGAGTACGATAAGGAAAAGTACGAAGCATTCCTGAAGGGAGAGTATCAGCCTCCTGTGGAAGACATGGACTGGTACACGAAGGTGCCTCCCCTGCTGCGCTGGGCCTATTTCACCTGCTGGACCGACAGCCTGAGCTTCCCCACCTACATCGCCACTGTGAACGGTCAGCCGTGTTTGCTGGTCATCGCAGAGGCCGGTGAGGAGATGTCCAATAAGGCCGGAAAACGGGATGTCGGCATCCGCAAGGCGCTGATGGAGTCTGGCCGCAAGCTGGCCGAGAAGCTGAACGCGGATGAGAAGCTGAAGGAGCTGCACGCAGACGTACTGTTCCCCAAGGACACGGACACCCCGTTCTGCCAGTGGGAACTGTATGTCGCCATCCCCGTGACGGAGAATGTCACCTTTGAGGACATCAAGGCCGTAGCGGACGTGATGGACGAGTGCATCGACTACTGAGAGTCCCAAATGAGGGCGGGGACTTCCCCGCCCTCTCTAAAAAGAAAAAGGCCGTATCACCACGACCAGTTTGTTGAGCGTATGGAGTCCATGCGTGGCTGCACCTATCGCCCTGAGAAGGGCTATTTAAGATTTTTGATGTGGGAAACCCACAAAAAGTCTTATAGCCACAGCCAAAGTGACGTATGTAAGTCCCTCAGGTAGCGGCGACGGATGCACCTGCGGGTTTTCCCAG